>Ga0169931_10006787_pt1 | contig 17145 bp, 20 predicted proteins | sample Kivu_15m_20L_FD_129675 | JGI IMG/M metagenome (GOLD analysis project Ga0169931, IMG submission 129675) | Freshwater microbial communities from Lake Kivu, Western Province, Rwanda to study Microbial Dark Matter (Phase II) - Kivu_15m_20L... | ecosystem: Environmental > Aquatic > Freshwater > Lake...
AAAAGTGCGTTTATAATTAAAAAAGTGCGTTTATAATAATTAAAAAAGTGCGTTTATAATAATTAAAAAAGTGCGTTTATAATAATTAAAAAAGTGCGTTTATAATTAAAAAAGCGCGTTTAAAAGTGTATAATTAAATATAAATTGAATTAAAATTGTTGTGTGGGATGTTAATTGATAAATTATGTATAAATTTAGGACAACAACTGTTGAGGATACTGAGATGATTTATTCATTGTTAAGGGATAAATATCCAGGTAGACAAATTGAAATTGAATTTAATGATAATACAAAGGAATATTTTTTGAGTGTAACAAGTGAGGAGTTTAAGGAAGATCCAGAGATTCCAGTAGATATTAAAATTAAGATTGTATATGGTGATTCGGTGACAGGCGATACACCACTTTTATTGAAGAAAGGTAATAAAATTTATATTGAAACGATTGAAAGTATTTTTGATGAATTTGCAAAGATTGAATATCCTGGATTCAAGTTATTTGATAAAACAATTAGATTGGAAAAGGAATATTGTTTATCTAATTATCAAATATGGTCTGATGTTGGATGGATAGATATTAGAAAAGTGATTAGACATAAGTGTGAAAAGAGGATTTATAGAATTTTAACGCATACTGGATGTGTTGACGTTACGGAGGACCATTCAATGCTAACATATGATAAAGAGCCTGTTAAACCAGGAGATTTAAAAGTAGGAGATGTGCTTTTGCATAGTTTTCCTAAAGAATTTAACAACGAGTTAAGTAAGTCGTTAGACTTATTTAAAGTGAATGAATCATGTATTTATGATAATAAATTAGATGCACAGAGAGCTTTTTATAAATATAAATCACTTGGTTACCATGTAACAATTGACCTAATAGACTTTAATTATAAATTAAAATATGAATGTGTAGATGATAGATGTGTTAAAGATAACGAAAATATTATTTTAATTGTTGATAAAGGTTTGACAAATGATTATGTGTATGATATAGAAACTGAAATCGGACGATTTGGGGTTGGAGTTGGACAATTGCATGCTTATAATACAGACTCAATTTTCATTTCACTTAAATACAATAGACAAGATTTTGTAAAAAATAGACAAGATACGTTTAAATTAGCAACTATTTGTGGAGATAATGTAACTGACAAGGTATTTAATCGTGAACCGATTTGTTTAGAGTTTGAAAAGGTATTTCAGCCATTTATTTTATTAACAAAGAAGAGGTATATTGGTAAAAAGTATGAAAATATGAAAGACCCATTTAAATTGAAGGAAATTACAAAATCAGGAATTGCCATTACTAGACGTGATTATTGTAATATGGTAAAAAATTGTTATTCAGAAGTAATTAATGTAATTGTAAATGATGATGGTAATATAGATGATAGTGTAGAGATTTATAAACGTTATATAGACCGTATTGATAATTACCAGATAGATATAGAAGATTTAGTTGTATCAGCAATGTTAGCAAAGAGTTATAAAACAAAGCCAGTACATGTACATCTTGCTGATAAATTAAAAGAACGTCGTGAAGAAGTACAAATAGGTGACCGTATACCTTATATTTATATAGAATCAGATGATCCGACTTGTCAAAAAAGTGAATTAGGAGAAGACCCTAAATATGCTATTGAACATAATTTAAAATTTAATAGAAAATGTTATTTAGAACAATTGGCCAAGCCACTTTTAGGGTTTTTTAAATGTGTATTAAGTGATAATGAAGATATACTGGATGATATTATAAATTATACAAATGATAAATTAGTGGAATATGGGGGTAGTAAATTAAAACCAAGTGATTTTAAAATGAAAGATGATTAGTTTAAACAGCATAATTATATTATTTTAAATTATTAAGATATGGTCAAATTTCAATATATATCAGATATACATTTAGAACATTATAATGGAATTGAACAAATTAATTTTAATCATATAGATGATTGTGATAATTTATTATTATTAGGAGATATTGGATATGCATATTCAGATATATATCATCAATTTATAACTCGTTGTTCTAAATTATGGAAAAATACATTTGTTATTTTTGGCAATCATGAATATTATTCTACTTTGTTTTGTATTAAAACAATGGAAGAAATAATGGATGAAACAAAGAAATTTCCAAAAAATGTGTATTTTTTGGATAATAATGCTTTATTTCTTGATAAACATACAAATCTAGTTAAAATGTCATTGGATAATGATGATAAAATACAGGATTATATTAAAATAATAGGTTCTACATTATGGTCAGATGTTAAATACACAATTGCATCTAGAGTAAATGATTATAAATTTATTTATAAAAGTATAAATAAGAAATTTGTTGCAAATGATACAAAATATCTGTTTAAGATGAGTAAAGAATATTTAATTAAAGAATTAAGTAAAGATATATGTGACACTATTATTTTAACGCACCATGGTGTACATGAAATATGTAATGGAGTATATATGGGACATTTTATGGAAAGTGCATATGCCACTAATATACCTGAATTAAGTAATTTTAGTCATCTAGTTGCATGTATTAATGGTCATACGCATTATTCTATAAATACAGTTATTCCTGGGACATTTATAAAATTATTAGCAAATTGTTATGGTTATAAAAAAGAAAATCAAAAGATTGTTAGATATAATCCAAGGGCCATGTTGGAATTATAAAAATTATATATAAATTTACATTTAAATAAAAAAAGTGAATTTGAAATCTTAATTTGAAACATGTATATTTCAATAAATATGTTTCAATATATTTCTGATATTCATTTGGAGTATATTTCTAATATACCGTATATCAAAAAAACTGCAGATAATTTATTTTTAGCTGGAGATATAGGTCATCCTGGTAGTTTTCTGTTTAATAAATTTTTAAAAAAATGTTCCGAATCTTATAAAAATGTATTTTTAATTTATGGAAATCATGAGTATTATTCTATTTTAAGGGGGCGTCATAAAAAAATTGAAACAATGGAACAAAAATTAGAATACGCTAAAGATTTTCCATCAAATGTCGTGTTTTTAAATAATTCAAGTGTATATTTTCATAAATTTAATCAAACAGTTCAACACACATTAAAGTCATCCGACGATAGAGATAATTTTGTAAAGATTATTGGTTCTACTTTATGGTCAGATAAAGATCCAAGGTCAAATAATTTTAAAAATATTTTTATGAAAGAGAATCAATTACTGACGTTTGAATATCAAGCAGAACTCTTTAATCAATCAAAGTCCTATATTCTTAGTGAATTATATAATGATAAAGAGATTGATTGTATATTGTTAACTCATTATACTACACATAAATTATGTAGTGGAGTGTATATTGATGATAAAGATACAAATCATATTCAAGAAATATATAAATGTCCAAATGTAATAGCGGCTATTAATGGGCATACACATAGTTCCATTGATATTGTAGCTTATGGGACGTCTATTAGATTATTAGCAAATTGTTATGGTTATAAACATGAATCCCAAACAATTGTTAAATATGATAAAGGTGCTATTTTAAAATTAAATGATATAAAACAATCCCATATATCGTTTTATGGTATATATTCAAATTACGGAATTAATCCGATTGAAATTATTTATTATGTAACAAATAGAGCTATTAAAACATACGACATTGGACCAATTGATGATAGAACATCTTATTTAATTTCAAATAATTCAAAAGATCATATTATTATTTATGCAAGTAAAGGTTTTGAAGAATTAACTGGTTATTACTTGGATGAAATTAAGGGACAAAACTGTAGATTTTTACAAAGTCCAGATGGATTAGTTAAAAGGGGAGAATCTCGTATTCATTGTGATAATCAACTTATTTATGAAGTAAAACAAAAGTTGCGTAATAATGAAGAATGTCAATTTATTACCTTTAACTTTAAAAAAGATACTACGAAATTTATTAATTTAGTTACAATTATACCTATTACTGTAAACGACCTCTCTTATATGGTTGGATTTCAAACAGATATTACACAACAGATAGTAAATTATAATATAAATCATATAGATGTTAATATTATCGATTCAAAATTGCATAGACAAATACTTTTACAATATTATTCCACAAGTTCTATATCAACATCTATATCAATGTCAATGATGAATTCGGTTGCGAATGCTGGATAAACAAAATAAATGCTAATTTTATACTTGTTTAAAAATTGATATTTAAATATAATAAAGTATAACATTTATGACAATAAATATATTCTTAAATATTAGTGATATAGCCTCGTTCATTGGTCAAAACAAGTGGGACTATATTACACCATTTGAAAGATTGTGGAAGAAATATGATAAAGATGGATATCATTTATGTCTAGAGAATTATAACAATCAAATAAAAAAAAAAAAAGAAGCTGTCATATTACTTGAAAATGAAAAAAAGAAGATAGAACTAGATTTAAACAATAAAAATATAACAAAGAGACAATACAATAAACTTGTAAAAGAAAATGAATTGCAAACTACACGTCTTATACATGATGTAACAAATTTAAACAATAAGATAGACAGTATTAAACTAACTCAAAGTGAAAAGATTGAAAAGGCCCTCGGAAAAGACATCATCCACACCATTTCTAGTTCTTCAAAAGAAACAGAAGATAAACGTAAAATTGCGTTTGATATAATAAAAACATGTGAAGAAGAGGGTAAGATAGATAAGGAAAAGAAGGATGAATTATTAAAAGAGACCGAGTCATTTATTAATAAGACACATGGTACATTAAAAGAGGATAGTGCGATAAAGTTATTTGAAAAGGAGTATAATGTGACATTAGATACGAGCCAAGTGTATTATAGGTATAAAGTGTATCAGGACGATATGTATAATTGGTATATAGGGGGTAAGATGGATGGATTATATGTTGACCATGATGATATGAATAAAAATTATGTTGTAGAAGTTAAAAATAGAACAAAGGGATTTTTTAGTTCGTTAAGAGAATATGAAAAAACACAAATACAATTATATTTATTATTAACTGGATTCCAGCATGCCAAATTAGTTGAGAAATATAATTCAAGGATAAGAGTAACTCCAATTGAAATGGAGAAAGTATATATTGATGATATTTTAGAGTATGTATGTATTTTTATAAAGAAAATGATACAATTTTTAAAGAATGATGAAATGAAATTTAATTATTTTAGTATGAGTGAAAGTGATAAAAAAAAATTTATTCACGAGTTATATTTATATGACATAAATAAGCTATACGAATATAAAGAAGAATTAAAAATTATTCAAAATGAGGTGGAACAAGATTGTTTACTAAGTGATTTAGATGAATTTTAATTTAATGTATTATGTGATGAATTATGTTAAAAGTATAACATTTTTTTTATAATAATATAATAAAAATGATAGATATTGTATCATTTTTTTTGTTACTAAGCATTTTGTTAATACATATTCTTTATTTTAGAGAAAGACATAGATTGAATTGTCCATATTATTATAAATATAAATATGAGCTATATCATTGTCCATATTGTAGACGATTTATGATAAATTGAATTTAAATCAATTATATCTCTTTTTTAATATGAATTATTCTAAGGATATCAATTTACCAAAATCATGGTTAACTTTTATTGACAAGACATTATTAGATGATGTTTTATGTAAATTACAGATGGAAATAAATAAATATCCAGATGCATATTTTTATCCATATAATATGGATGATATTTTTAAAATCTTTTATTTATGTGATTTAAAAAATATCAATGTAGTTATATTAGGTCAGGATCCGTATTATTCTAGTAAACTTCAAGCTAATGGTATTGCATTTTCTGTTAATAAAAATGTAGCTATACCAGCAAGTTTACGTAATATTTTCAAAGAAGCGAATGTAAAGTCATGTCATGGAGATTTAAGTGATTGGGTGAAACAGGGTGTGTTTTTATTAAATGCTAGTTTAACAGTACGAGAAAAACGTCCAAATAGTCATGAATACATATGGAGAGACTTTATTCAACATATTATTAATATAATTAATATACATTGTGAAAATGTTATATTTGTATCATGGGGTGCGTCCGCATATAAAAAATATGATAATTTAAATCTTGTAAAACATCAACTATTAACGTCAAGTCACCCGAGTCCACTAAGTTGTTATAAAACGACAACTCCGTTTATTGGTTCTAATGTCTTTAATAAAATTAATCAAATGTTAATTGAAAGAAAAAAAACTCCAATTGTATGGAGTATTATTCAATAATTTTATTTTTTTGTAAATATAATGCATTATAAATTTTTTTTGATAATGCCTTTCCTAATTTTCTTTTTTCGTTTATTTGAATGTTACTTAACATATCTTCCCTTTTATTTGTTTCATTTAACTGATTATATGCATGTACAAGTTCTGGAATAGATGGATAAACAGTATATATTTTTTTTGCTATATTAATCGATATACCAGGAATAACAGATAACATATGAATTAATATATTATTATTTAAAGATGTTTTTTTCTTTATTAGTTGACATGTTTTAGACTCTAGAGGTTGTTCAAATTCGTTTGTTTCTAATTTTTTATACACGGATAAAAGCATTTCACATGTTTCAATATGATTTGATGTATTAATTACCTTATATTTATGTTTGAATATCAAGTTTAAGATAGAGCTATGAATAGTTGTTTTCGGGAGACTATTTCCGATATACTGACCCTCTAATATGTATATAACTTTAGTAGAATCACTCACTGAATCTAACAATCTTTGTTTTTGTTCTCTAAACCTTCCGTCTATAATACTTGATTCTAAATCAGATATTGTTTTTCGTTCTAAAATATATATAATATTATTAGAACATACGGATGATTTAAAGACAAAATCTCCGATGGGTAAGTTTACTATTGAATATTGAATAGGAAGTTTATTATCTTCAATATATTTTAGAATAGCTTTTTCACGATAATCAATTTCTAAAATAATTGAAGAATTCATTTAATTTGAAATTTTAAAATATCTAATTATAATATGGAGAAATATAAAAAGATTATTGAACAACCGAGATTGGATGAATGTAGACAGCCTTCTCCATTAGGTTTATTACTTGCAGACGCTATTTTTATATTTCATTGTATTATTGTGATATTTGTTTTATTCGCACCCTTTACAAATCTTCCAGCAATCTTAATATTACACAGTACATTCGCATTATGTTTAATGGTACATTGGTATGCTAATTCAAATATATGTAGTTTAAGTTTAATGGAATTACATTTAAGAGGTTTAGATAACAGAGAGGATACATTTACTCATCAATTTATAGCACCAATGTATGATATATCTTCAACAGAGTGGAGTCAGATTGTATGGATAATTACGTTTATCGTTATGTGTATATCAATCTATAAATTATATAATACAGAAAAGTTTAAACTGGCGTGGGAGTGTTATTCTCGGATGACTACTCCTAAAACGTTTGGGGAAAAGATGGAACAATTTGTATTCTGTTTTAAACCGTTGTTTATTTTATAATGTTTACGTCAATAAAATGTTTTAAATTTGTTTCATGTATAGTAAAATGAATATCACACTATCTAATGAAACAAATACATTATATGACGAAACAACATTTAGAGAACATTTTTTAAATTTAGATTTTGATTCTTATTTAATCGATAAGAACAATAATTTAGTCAATTCAAATGAATATTATTTACAATATAAATCAGATTATATAGATAAGACAAATGAAAATTTAAAAAAATACGTAAAATTATTAAAAATATTTATCGATTTATCAAATAATTATAATATTAATCAAACTAAATACTCATATACATTCGTAGATAAAAATGAATATAATAGATTAAATAAAGAAATAAAAAATTTGGTGTTGGAACAAAGACAATTATACAATAATTTTATGAAATATATACAATTTATTAATTCTAAATAAATATTTACTAAATGTACTAATTAATTCTAAATAAATATTTACTAAATGTACTAAATATTTAATTTACTAAATATACCAACCCGCACCGCGCATCGCGACCTAAATAATTGTATTAATTGTTACGGTTATTTGCCTTGATTTTTCTCTTTGACGTTCTAATTTTTGTTTATATTCATAACAAACGCGTAATTCTTCTTTTAGTTTAGTCATTTGTTTATCTAGGTGTTCAATGATCTCATCTTGTTTAGTGATATATTCTTTTGTATTTTTATAAAATTTATTATGAATATATAAAATATCTTCCATTTCCATTTGTTTATGACATACTAAACATTGTCTACTAGTTAAATAGTCTTCATCAATGACGCCATATTTATTTGCATCGATATAATGATTATCGACAAGACAACGAATATGGAAAATATGCCCGCACGTTAAAATCATAAAATTGTCCTTTATTTTATTCTTATTATGACATAAATTGCAAACATGTTCCTGTATGTGCTGTACTGATATAGATTGCGGTTGATGCATAGTTTGTACATTGTATACTGGATTTAAAGTTTGTTTGTTATAAGTAATATCATCATTAGAATCAAAAGAATAAATAGTGCAATCATATTGATTTGGAACTTTTGTGTTATCCATATTAAATGGAGCCGATTCTTTTAGAATTTCAGTTTCTTTATTATGATTAAATTCAAATTCTTTTTCGGATAATGGTGAAGGAACTATGCTAGATACACTTGAAAAGGAGTTATGACGTTGGTGCTGTGTAGTATGTGTATTAATGTTAAAGTTATCAATGATAAGTGATTGCCGATTTTCACGCTTTCTTTTATTCAAAAATCTTATCATATTCAATTAAATATAATAAAATCATTATTTATTCATTTTTTTACAAGTTAAATAATGGATGATGTAATCATGATGCCACAATATTCTTTAGGCGCCATTGCGTAATTAGTATGTGTATAAATGTTAATTTTCATGGACTCTTCAACTAAAAATCTAAATATATATTTAAATTCTTTACCATGTCCTAAAATAGGATTTCCATATTGGTCATAATTACATAAATGGGCTAGTTCGTGTAATATGACATACATTAAAAGATTCAAATCATAAATCTGTTCATGATTATCACGTGTTCGTAAACATATGTGCATATCCTTTTTATCGATTGTATATGTTGTATATCTTGGATCAACTGCGGCCTCAGACATAATATATGGTTTGTAATTATCTTTTAGTTTTTTAATAAAATATGATTTATTTGTATGATGATTATAATTCATATCCAAGTGTTCTATTAAAGCTACAATATTTTTATTGATTATTGCTAATGTATTTGCAGATTCTTTTAAAAATTGTTGACTTTTATTATTACCACGTCGAATCATATAAATTTTATCATCAATATCTGATTTAACATATTGAATTTCTGAATAGGTATAAATCATATTATATACAAAAAATAACAATAGAATAATACCCAAAAATGCAATAATAGTCTGCATCTTATCTTATTATTACTTAATAATATAATTTTATCAATTAAATTATTAATTGTAATATAATTTTATCAATTAAATTATTAATTGTAATATAATTTTATCTAGGATTTATTAGGCTTTTCAATTAAAATATCACCTTGCGGGCGATAAGCTAGACTAGCTTCACACACAGGGCATAATTTACAATCATCAGTGCCAATACGTGTATCACTCATTACCTTTTCAGCATTCTGTTGAAGATAATGACGATATGCATGTAGGTTGGGTGTATTATATTGTCTTTGTAAAGCGACATTCAAATCACAGTTTGGAGCATATGATGTAAAAGCACGACCATCTGACATAGTATACTTCATTTATTTTTTATATACTATAATAATACAAAATATTTTTTTTAATTAATGATTTAATTAAAACATATATTATAATTTATATATTATTATTATAATTATTATGTATTAATTTGACATTTCTCTATCAGTTTGTGGCAATTCATGTCTAATCATAAATTGTCTATAATGTGAATTTAATGGCAAATAATTAACAGAAAATCGAATAGAGGGTTCTTCATCTAATATTTCTTGATTTGATTGAACACTTGTTTCATTATTTATTTCATGATTCGTTTCATTACGCTCTTGGCCACGCTCACGTGCTTCGTGATTCGTTTCATAATTTATTTCAGATTCACACCTTGTATTTTGTTGAGAATCTTGACTTATATCTTCATTTGAAGAAGGTATATTTTGGCTTGATAATGAAGATAAATTTAAATCCCCAGTTAAAAATCTATTAAATATAGTGTTAAATACACTATCTGATGAAGTTGGAGGATATGATGTACCAATTAAAGAACGTAGTATTTCAGGAGTTAAGGCAGTTCGAAAGGTATGTGGTGATACATTGGGTAGTGGTATATTGGGTGGTGGTATATTGGGTGGTGGTATATTGAGTGGTGATATATCGGGTGGTGATATATCGGGTGGTGGTATGTTGGGTGGTGATATATCGGGTGGTGGTATGTTGGGTGGTGATATATCGGGTGGTGGTATGTTGGGTGGTGGTATGTTGGGTGGTGGTGTGTTGGGTGGTATCATTCTATTATGTTGTAGGTGTTCATTTATCATACCGAGTTCATTATCTAATATTTTAAATGTTTTAGATATATCATTTTTATAGTTTTCCAAGTATTTTAATTTTACTCGTAACTTTTTATTCTCTTGTTTTAATTTAATATTTTCTTGAAGAAGTGTGGAGTGTTCCATCATAGTAGAAACATATTTATCACCTTTTTCTGTAGATATGTAGTAGTACCACAAAAGGATAATAATTATGCAAATAATTATCATAGATTGTGTCATGATATTATAATTAATAAAGGTTTTAATTATAATAATTTACCGAAAATACGAATAATTAATTAAAATTAATTTCCATCTATAATTATAGGAGATTTCTTTTTTATTAAACTGGATGTAACTACTCTTATCTTTTTTTTGCTCTTCCGTAGGGAGCAGCAAATTTTGTTCATATCTATGTAGGTCATACGTAGTACCTACAGCAACTTCATGCTTGATAAGAACAAAAAACGGCAGATAATGCTAATATAACAGCTAATATTTTTAAAGTATTCATACTTTCATTATAAATGATGTATCCTAGAAAAGTTGCTATAATAATACTTAAGCATGACCAAATAACATTTACTTTACTCAATGGAAAATTTTGATATGTATAATGTAAGACATATCCAACCATGCTATAAATAATTAAACCAATTATAAATTTATAAGTTCCGTTATTTGCAGTTTTTAATGTATTTTGTGCACATGTTTCTATTATTGCGATTAAAACTGCAAATATAAGTAATTCATCTACAATTGATTTATCAGCCCAATCATGGAGTCTGTCTAACAATTCTTTAAACATTTATTATTTATTTATATCAATAAAAAATAAATTTAAAAATTGGTATCAATTAAGTAATGTGTTCCATTAATATATTCTTGACATAACTTATTATAAATATCAACAGATGAGAACGTTTCTTCACATCTGGATGGTGAAGCAAAGAATATTTTAGAACAATCATATTGCTCATTCATATTATCGATATCGTTTGCGACACTTTTAATCATATTTTTCTTTGCAATATCATATGGTCGAATTAATTGTAAACATTCATCTAAAGTAAACCATCCAATATTTCGGACTTCACCAGTTTGGACTTTATTATAAATGTCAATTTTAGGTGGTGGAACTTTGTCTTTAATTTTAACTAAATAATAAATATGTCTATATTCTACATTATTTGTACCGATAAACTCCTCTTTAATAATTGGATAATTTTTAATAAAATCATAACATGATTTATCGTACCCAGTTTCCTCAAAGAATTCCCTTTCAGCACATGTTATATTACTCTCCCGCATATTTCTGCGCCCCTTTGGAAAGCCGAATTCTTGAAAGTTGTATGTAGTTGTTGATTTTTTGATTAACTCTTGAATATTTAGATTAAGATATTTTTTCTTAGCCAAGTCATATTCATTTTTAAAACATTTACTATCATGATTGACCCATAAGTCTTTCCAAATAGAGTCAAAATCTTTTGTTAATAAATTTTCTTTTTCTTTTTGCGTCATTTCATCTAAACATACTTTTATTTTTTTCTTACGTTCTTCTTCGTATTCTGGTCGAATATCATATTTACCTCTAACAAAATCAATATAACCCATTGTGTCCTTTCTTTGAATCATTAAAAATTTTATTTTTGGAAATATATCATTTTTCGGGACATTTAACTTGATTAATAATTCATTTAACGTTGAGTTTATATCATATACACAATCATCTTCATCTTTACACGTTTTAAAAGCAATAATACCAAAACTTGTAATAGGGCCATTACATTCCTTTAATACATGTCCCTTTTCTCCACAATTCACACAATATACGTTTCGTAAATTATACTTATTATGAATTATGTCTTCCTTATCTATTTTCAATTCTTCTATACTTACAGGTTCCATAATGATACATGAATACTTAATCTTCTAAAATAATTTAATTTTCGATTTTAAACCATTTTTTTTTTAACGGATTTAATTTGGGTATATATTTAAAGATAAATAAGCTTAATAAGTAAATGGATTTCTACTTTATTGCCGTAGTAATTAACATGTTTTGGCAAATATTTACAGTTTTATTTGTATTATATCGTTTCACCTCTTTCTTCAGTATGATGTACAATTTTATGTTGTTTTTAGGAAAATTATTAAAAGGCGTCTTTTATATTAAAGACAAAATTAGTTCTTTTATATCAAGACGGAGAGGTTATTCTCATATAGAAGATGAAGATGATGACATTTCACCTAGACAATTTTCTTTATTTTCTAGATTTAGAACGAAACGACACATGAATATGCCACTATATGAAACACGGGAATCACTCGTTTTTGGACAAGTACATAGCCCAAGAACTTCTTGTTCTGATACAGACTTTAATCGTCTTGACATAGATAGTAGATTCTCTTATCCACCTCCACCTCTCCCTACAGCTCCACCATCAAGTCCAAATGTATCAAGTTCATCATCTTATGGTAAGTCATTAATGTTTAATTCACATTTTTTAACTAATATACTACAACCATTTTCAAATGATTCAAATAATACAAAACACACTACAGAGCAATACGATGATACAAATAATTATACACATGATGACAATAAAGACCTGGAGAAGGCTTTATTGGATAAAAGTGAAGACTGGTCTATTTGAACGTAAATTTGCGTCAAGAATTATTCCACGGATATTTAATAGGATATGGTTTACATGTTTGTATTTCATATCGTTCTTGTGATGATTTTTTAAGAAATAGGCATGGATATTTTTGTGATATTTTTTTAACGCACCTTTCTTGTCGAATTAAAATATGAGGGGTGTTATGATTATGTGTGTTAATGGTGTGATGTTTATTTGTATTGACGTGGTTTGTGTATAAAGTGTCTTTATTTTTTTGAATAAATGTTATTAGTTGTTTTTCTGATAGGTGTTTTTGTGTTTTCTTGTGTAACAATGTAATTGTGTTTTTATATAATTGAATAGACAATGTGTAAGTATCTTTGATGAACCATCCTATTTCGTATGAAGTTGAAAATGTGTGATTACCTATTTGAGATTGTATATATTGAATTATTTTAGACGATTCTATGTATTTATCATGTGACATTTGTATAAATTTAAAATTGTGTTGTAGCCATGTATGTATGTCATGGATTATGATGAAATTATTTTTTTTGTGTATTGAAAATACGATAAAATATTCATCCATTTTTTGTATAGTTTCTTTCATCATTGTTTTTGTATTAAGGGTTCTAATATTATAAGTAATAATGCGGTGTTCTAGTGTTTTAGGGTAAGTGAGGCATTCTTCGGATGAATCATAAAATTTCCAGGTATATTTTTTGCATATTTTATCGTTTGTATCTAGGCATGCAGTAGAATGGTTTAATTTATTTAATTGTTGTAATAGTTCCATTATGATGTAAATGATATTGTTTGTATCATTTATTCAATTATTTTCTAATTAATTTGAGTGGACTCTGGATTCCCATAATTGAATTAATTGTTTAACAGTTTGTTTATCATAAATATCATGTTTAAATTTCATGATATCATTACGTATATGTTCTAAATCGACCGTTTCTGAAAATGAAGATACATGTGTAAGTGTATGTTTTTTATATTCAAGATAAAAATGTAGTAAGTCGTCTCCGTTTAAGCCTGTCCATTCTGTAAGTAAATGTTCTGTCAAGTACATTTATATATGAATATAACTCTAATGATATTTTCAATTATTTTTTATTGTTAAATTTAAGATAATAATATATAGAATTTTTTTATAAGTATATATTAGTATGGATATTTTATCACATTTAAAAAAAGTAAATTCTTTTAAAGATTTATATGATGTTCCATTTCATCTTAACGGAACAATGCCGAGTAACTTGGAGATTGCTTTATTTTGCAATCCATGTTATGGATTTGGTGACATTATATTTTGTTTAAAAATGTATACATATATTAAAGAATGGTATGGTATTGAGTGTACTCTTTTTACGACAAAACCAAAACCATTTATTGATAATGGTATTAAAAAAATATTTGCTGTAAAAGTACCAAAAACAACATATGTGGAATGTGCTAATATTAAAGATATGAAAATTTATAGTGTAAATGAAAAAGGAGAGCCATTTAAACGTGCAAAGCCTCCTGTTAAATATGACTTAATTTTTGTTACACCTTGGATAGGTACAGATTATGAACCCAAACATAGTGCTATGAAACCTTTATTTCCATATGCTAATCGCTTTAATACATTTTTATTTTCTGAATACAATGCACCTGAACCACATAAATATGATTTTCCGACAGGAATTGGACGTAGATTATATGGCTTACTCATAACTGATTGGAATATTAAAGGTGAAAGGATAGTAGACAATCCTTATTTGATGGTTCATTTAACACAAGATTATAGAGTAAATGTGATTGGTTGCTTTGCAAAATTTATGAAACTTATGTGTAAAAAATATTCAGATAAACATTCAAAATTAGATGTCATTTTACCGGCACATATATTACAAAATCAGCGTGGAATGCGTAAATTAATTAAATTTATAAAAGAACACGGTTATTATGATAAAGTAGATATTATTACGAAAAAGGAATATCCACAACATGATGAGAGTGAAAGAGTTCTTCGTTTTAGAAGTGAATTAACACCGATGCCATATGAAAAATATGTAAGTATGTTTAATTACTGTTTACCAGATGTATTAATTACGGGGGACCAATCTGTTACTGACATTATAAGTTGTTGTAAAAATTATACAATTTATTACCAAATTATGCCATGGAAGAGAAATTTTGCTAAAAATTTATCAAAAGTAACAGGTGCACAGAAAGATTATCTTAGAAAGGTGAGAGATTCCTGTGGACTGATGAAAATGTCGGAGAGTAAAAAATTAAATTTACAAATTATAGAAGATAAATATGATTTTAGAAAATTGGGTAAGGCCAAGTTGGACGGTGTAATTAATAATGCTAGATTATTAAAGACAGATAAAAATGTTAAAAAATTTGTAGACATTGTTTTACATTCTCGTAAAAGAAGCACTGTTGTAAGAAAGTTTAAAGAATATATGAATGTTTAAATATTAAAATATTTATCACAAAATTTTATTGTTTTGTAATATTAAGATGAATATTAAAAAACGAATTAAATTATACAAGTATTATCGTAAATTACTTGAAACTACACAAAATAAACAAGAATTGTTTGTTAAAGGTAAGGTAATTGGAGAAGGTCATCAAGGAAAAGTGTACAAATATTGTACAAAGGACCAATGTATGGATAACGAGATAGCGATTAAAAAAATATATTTGAATGTAAAAGAAAGCAAGTATGTAGATAATATATATGATTCTAAAGCATTAAAACATGGACCGTTTATTGAATTAGCTGCAAACCAATTAGTCAATCAATTAATATTACAAGAAATCTCTCCTCATTTTATATTAATGTATGATTATGATTTCGAAGAACGATGGGGAGTATGTGCAGATATTTATCCATATAAAAGTTATTTTTATAATGAATTTATGGATGATACTGAAACATATACTGATTGGGTAAGTAATGAACATTCAGATGAAGAATGGTATAATGCCTTTTTTCAAATTACTACAGGCATTTATACTTTGCAAAAGTATTTTAATATGACTCATCTCGATTTACATTCAGATAATATTCTTGTTAAAAAAATTAAGAAAGGGGGTTTTTGGTCTTATGTTATTGATGGAGAAACATATCATCTCCCTAACCTGGGCTACCAATTTTATATATTTGATTTTGGACACGCATGGATACCAAATGCATTTAAAAGCTGGTTTATATCCCAAAAATATAAGAAAAAACAAATACATAAAGGATTTGATATATTTAAATTATTCCAATCCACACTTTATTTTGATACCGCTCCAAAAAAATTTAAAAAAGATGTTAATCATCTTATTCGCAAATTACGCAAAAACGAGCCATTCGAAAATACCATACAAGAGTTATGGAAAGACAAGTACCCAACACGCACTTCTCATAAAATTATAAATATATTTAATATGAATAAAAAACTGGTCAGCACTTTACCAAAAGAATTACAGCATTTGAACATTTATTAAGCATTTTTTTATCACAAAAATTTTTTATTAACCTAATATAAAAAGTAATGAATAATTTATTTATATTAGGTATTCTTTTTTTTATCTTTTATATGTTCTGTTATAACAAACAAGAAACTCTCGATAATACACCTAAAAAACCCCTATATTCCACACCTAGCTGTGGACTAGCAAATTCTAATAATAATTGCTTTACATGTGAAGATGTAGATAAAGCACACGCAAAAGTAGGACGAATTTATAATCCACTACATTTCGAACAATGTAGTTAAATAACAAAAATCCCAAGAAAAACTCTTGGGCGTTTAAGGTATAATGATTGTCCAGGACGGGATCGAACCGCCGACCTCCCATGTATAAGATGGGCACTCTAACCACTGAGTTACTGGACATATCAACTCTTTTAAATTGATATATCCAT
>Ga0169931_10006788_pt1 | contig 17143 bp, 16 predicted proteins | sample Kivu_15m_20L_FD_129675 | JGI IMG/M metagenome (GOLD analysis project Ga0169931, IMG submission 129675) | Freshwater microbial communities from Lake Kivu, Western Province, Rwanda to study Microbial Dark Matter (Phase II) - Kivu_15m_20L... | ecosystem: Environmental > Aquatic > Freshwater > Lake...
CCGGCGGGTGGCGCCGGTGGTGGTGTCGCCGATGCGGCGGTATCGACGCTTGCGCTGACGGTCGGCACGGTCGTGGTGGTGGTGGCGCTGACGGTCGGCACCGTGGTGGTGGTGCTCGTGCTGGTGGTGGTGGCGCTCACGGTCGGCACCGTGGTGGTGGTCGTGGTCGTGGGTGCCACCGTCGTGGTGGTGGCACTGCTGGTGGGCGACTCGGTGGTCGGCGGAGATGAAGGTGGAGACGTGGGTGCTGGCGTGGTGAGCACCCAGGAACTGGCGAGGTCCACCCCCCCTGCTCGACCCCACACTTCGATCTGGTACGAGCGATCACGCTCGGCGAAGTCGAACGCCCACGAGGTGACGTAGCCGCCTTGGCAACTGGGGTAGCTGACCAGATTTACCCCCGCCGGTGGGTACGACGTGGAGCCCATGGAGACGCCGTCGAGCGACACGCTCATGCCCAACGAGGCTCCTGACACGCTCAACTGACCCGAACCCTGGAAGCACAGGGCGAACTGGATGCGAGACGAGTCCACGCAGGAACGGCTGTGATCCCAGTAGCCCTGAGCGGTGAGGTGGCATCGAACACCGTTCGAGTTGATGACGTAGGCCTCGACACCGGTGATCCCTCCCGGTGCGGTGGTGACCGGTGCCTGCGTGGTGGGCGCGGCGATCGCGGGGGGAGGTGTGGCGTCGCTGCCGAAGGTGCGCACGGTGGTCTCGCCCGGCAACACGTACTGGCCGTTGCCCGCCACGTACAGACCGTTCGTGTAGTAGGTGCCCCACGACGCCGCTCCGATGGGGTTCCAGATCATCCGAACTGAGCCGACCCACCCACCGACTGGAACACCGTCGCGGTGCCCCACCACGCCCGCAGTCACCGTGCCGTCCGGCTGCACCTCGTTCCACACGCCGATGCCTTCGCCCATCGGCATGTCGATGGTAGGTACGCCGGGCGTAAGGCCTGCGGTGAGTTCCTCGACGGTGATCGCCTGGGAGCGCGAGCCGGGGACGACCACCAGCAGCAGTGCGAGCACGACGCTCAGCGCGGCGCCGATCACCGTGGACGGATAGGCGTAGCGGTGCTCGGTCACGGTGGCACCGTAGTCCAGGCGGTGTCGTGGCCGTTCAGGTCGACGATGAGGTCCGCCATGAACAGACCGGACGATCCTGTCGATACGTTCGGGACGATCGTGTAAGCGGTACCGGAACGTTCCGAGTGTGACCGGCTGTCGTTGCCGTAGTGTGGCCGACCCGTTGCACGGTTGTCGTCGGTGGACGCTTCACAGGACCGACTCGCCGAGTTGGTCGCTGCGGGGATCGTCAAGGCGCCAGAAGCGTCCACACGTCACGTACCCCGTCGTCGCATCAGGTCGAAGGGTCTGGTGAGCGACCTGGTGGCCGAGCAACGGCGCTGAACGCGTGATCACCTACATCGACACCTCCACCTTGTTGAAGTTGGTGATCGAGGAAGCGGGTTCCGAGCGTGCCGTAACCGTGTGGACTGCGCCAGACGCAGTGGCTTCGGTGAGCCTCATCATGGTGGAGGCACGCGCCGCGTTGGGCGCCGCGCGAACTGCCGGACGCCTCACGGCGGCCCAGAGACGCGTAGCCGTCGCTGAACTCGACGAGTTGGTTGCATCGCTTCACATGGTGGCGTTGAACGATGCCGTGGTGAGCATGGCCGCTGAGTTGGTGGAGGTGGAGCACCTGCGCGGCTATGACGCCGTGCACCTCGCTGCAGCGTTGACCATCGGCGCCACGGTGTTCAGCAGCGCCGACACCGCACTGTGCACAGCCGCCACTCGTCGGGGACTGCACGTCGCCAACCCACTGGCCACCTGACCGCACTCAGTCGACCACCAACTCCATACCGTCGAGGTCGCCGCCGGCACGCCAGTCCTCGAGCAGTCGCGCGAAGGCGTTCACCCCCGGCGTGTACGCACCCAGGAACGCGTTACCGCCACGGGGCTTGCCCTCGTTGTTGTAGTAGCCCGGGGTGCACGCCTCGAGGAACCCGACTCCGCCCACCTGGAAACTGTCGATGAGATCACACCAACCCTGCTGGCCAGCCACGCTGGGTTCCATGGTGCGCGCGCCACGGCGCAGACTTTCGGCCACCAGGTACGCGACATGGCGGGCCTGGTCATCGAACATCGAGGTCATGTTCACGCTGAAGGCGTTTTGCGATACGCCGATGTAGCACCAGTTGGGAAAGCCTCGGGTGGTGAAGCCGTGCAGGGTGCGCACCCCGTCGGCCCAGTGGTCGGCCAGCGACACGCCGTCACGGCCCACGATGTCGAAGCCCATGCGACGGCGGATATCGCTCGAGGTCTCGAACCCCGAGGCGAACACGATGCAGTCGACCTCGTAGTGCCGACCCCCGGTGTGGATGCCGGTGGGGGTGATGCGCTCCACCCCCTGCGTGTCGCTCACGTCCACCAACGTCACGTTCGGTGCGTTGAAGCACTCGAGATACTCGTCGTTGAAGGTGGGGCGCTTGCACATCACCCGGTACCACGGCTTCAGCGCCTCGGCCGTCGCAGGGTCGCGCACGGTGTCGTCGATGCGGCCACGAAGTTGTTCCATCTTCAGGTAGTCGGTGTACTCGACGATGCGATCACGTTCTTCTTTGGTGCGTGGGCGGTTGGCTCCCTTGGGGGAGGAGATCGACCGGAAGATGTCGGTCCATCCGTCGTCCACCAGGTCGACCTCGACGGGTTGGCCCGAGGCGAGGGCATTGAAGTTCCCGCGTCGCTCACGCTGCCAACCGGGTTGCAGCGACGCCCACCAGTCGGGATCGGTGGGCCGGTTGCGTCGCCAGTCGATGGACGACGGCGTGCGCTGGAACACCGTCACGTGCGCCGCATCACGAGCCAGTCGGGGAACACACTGCACGGCCGATGCCCCCGAACCGATCACGGCCACTCGGCGGTCGGCCAGACGGTCCATGGGCTGGCCCGGCGCGCCTCCGGTGTAGTGGTAGTCCCATCGACTGGTGTGGAACATGTGGCCGCCGAAGGTGTCGATGCCTGCGAGACCGGGCAGTTTCGGGCGGGTCATGGACCCCAACGCCATGACGGCGAAGTGGGCCCGCACCACGTCGCCACGGTCGGTGAGCAGATGCCACCGCGCCGAGGGCTCGTGCCACACCATGGTGCGGACCCGGGTGCGGAACAGCGCCCGGTCGTACACGCCGTAGTGGCGGGCGATGGCGCGGGCGTGGTCGAAGATCTCGGTGGCATCGGCGTACTTCTGGCTGGGCATCACCCCCAATTCCTCCAGCAGCGGCAGATAGCAGTACGCATCGGTGTCGCACTGGGCGCCCGGGTAGCGGTTCCAGTACCAGGTGCCACCCACGTCGCTGCCGGCCTCGATCACCAACGGGTTGGTGACACCCTGTTCGTGCAGGCGGGCGGCGGCCAGCAGGCCGCTGAACCCGGCACCGACGATCACCACGTCCACATCGGTCGACACGGGCTCCCGTGCGACATCGGTGGTGGCGAACGGGTCGGTGTCGGCGAACCGGGCCAGGCCACCGGCCACCTCCAGGTACTGGTCGGCGCCGTCGGTGCGCAGTCGCTTGGCGCGCTCGGCGTCGTAACGGCGCCGGATCTCGGCGGCGTCGAAGTTCACGGCGGGTGTGTCATCGCCCATGGCGCATTGTCGCATGTGGGGCTCGAGGGCGAGGTTGAGCCGGGTCAACTCCACAACGCCGAGATGGGTGCCGCCACCGTCCCGTCGTCGAAACGCAGGGTTTCCGAACCGGTGTGCAGCAGCACCGTGGTCACCTCGTGATCGGCGAGTTCACGGCGCAACCACCGCAGATGCCGCGCGTCGGCCGGTTGGGGAGTGGCCGTGGCCTTCACCTCGATGGCCACCAGTCGCCGCGCGCCCACCTCGATGACCAGATCGATCTCACGACCCTCGCGCGACCGGAGATGGTGGAGCCGGGGCGTTGGCGACATGAGTGCACACTCGGTCCGGCACTGCGCCACCACGAAGGTCTCGAGTACCCGACCCAAGAGCCCGCCATCGGTCAGCACCTCGCGCGGTGTCACCCCCAGTACACCTGCGAACAGCCCGGCATCCACCAGGTATCGCTTGGGTGCCAAGGCCAGCCGTTTCAGCCGGTTGCTGGTCCAGGCGGGTAGCTGATCGACCACGAACAGGCGTCGCAGCAGGGTGTCGTAGGCCCGGGCGGTGTCCTTGGCGATACCCGCCGAGGTCCACAGCGTGGTGTCGTCCACCACGCCGGCACTGTTCAGCGCGAGGGCGGTGAGGTAGGCCCGGAGCCGGAACGAGTCGCGGCGGGGCGCCAACGCCTGCGCGTCCCGTGTGACCACATGGTCCACGTAGGTGGTCAGCCAACGGGATCGACCGCGCTCTCTGGTCATCACCGCTGGTTCGGGGAACCCCGATCGCAGGGCCCGTTCCACGTACTCGGTCACGTGAACCTCGCTTCGATGTGGGCGGGGCTCCTCGCCGGAAAGTACCCGACTCAGCCACGATGCGCCACCGACACGGCCTTCCAGCTCGCGCTCGGTGAGGCCGTACATCGACAGGCCCACCAAGCGCCCGGTTCCCGGCCACGGAGCGTCGTCGTAGGTGGCAGCGGCCGAACCGGTGACGATGTAGCGACCACGATCGGGTTGTCGGTCCACCTCTGCCTTGATGAACGTCAGCACGTCGGGGGCCAACTGCCACTCATCGACCAGCACCGGTTCGGGGCGCCCGGCCAACAGTGCTGTCGGCCCCGCCCGCAGCGCATCGGCGACCGCTCGGTCGCCCAGACTCACGACGGTTCGTGCCTGGCGAGCGCATGAGGTCGTCTTTCCCGTGGCTCGCGGTCCGGTGACCAGCACCGCCGCATGGTCCTCGAGCATCTCGGCCAGGATGCCGTCGGCGTTGCGGGGGAGGTAGTCGCCTGGCATGCCCGCCAGACTAGTCGTTGTGCGGTCCTCTGACTCGTCGTTTCGCGGAGTCTTTACTCGTCGTTGTGCGGGCTCCGTCAGTCGACCCCGTGCCCGGCCGCCATGGCCTGACGGGTGAACTCGGCGAACTTCACCGTGTCGAACCCGATCACCAGACGGGCGTCGGTTTCGACGATCACCCGGTGCGGCGAGTCGAGGAACTTCGTGAAGGCGATGCGGTACGGGTCGTTCGGGTTGGCCTCAAGACCCGACAGGGCCGGATAGAACCACGCCTTCAGTTCGTCGAAGCCCGCATCATCGTTGGCGTGCACCACCGAGTCGCCCTTGTAGGTGGCCGTCTTGCCGCCGCGGTTGATCACGATCGCCGACTGCGGGCGCTTCCTCAGTGCCGGTACCCGCTTGCGGCGTTCGGCACACGTGGTCCAGAACTTGCCGTGGCGGTAGACGTAGGCCACCACCACACCCACCGGGTACCCGTCGGTGGTCGTCCAGTTGAAGATGCACTCGCCACCGGCCGACACCAGGGCATGCAAGGCCTCGTCATCGAGTCGCATGCTGGTGAGGTCTTCGTAGTCGACCGGTTCGTCGGTGCTCATGGTGGGCAACTCCTCGTCATAGGGTGCACCCGACGTTACGAAAGTGCCCGACGACACAACGAGGTAAGGGGAAGCGATGCAGCGTTTCGACTTGGAAGGCCGGGTGGCCGTGGTGACCGGGGGTGGTCAGGGCATCGGCGAGGGCATCGCCAAGGCCTATGCCGAGGTCGGCGCGGCCGTGGTGGTGGCGGCCCGTCACGTGGATCGCATCGAGCGGGTGGCGGCCGACATCGTGGCTGCTGGTGGTCGGGCCGTGGCGGTGGCCACCGACGTCACCGACAAGGCGGCCCTCGCCGCGTTGGCCGACGCCGCGGTGGACACCTTCGGTGGGCTGCACGTGTGGGTCAACAACGCCGGTGGTTCCACGGTGCGCTCACCCCTCGACGAACTCGACGAGAGCGACTGGGAGTCGTGTCTGGCGGTGAATCTCACGTCGGTGTGGCGCGCCTCGGTCATCGCGAAGTCGCGTATGGCGCAGGGTGGCAGCATCATCAACGTCACCTCCCCGGCAGCCACCCGGGCTGTGCCGGGGAGCGGCCACTATTCGGCGGCCAAGGCCGGGGTGAACGCCCTCACGCTCACCATGTCGGTGGAGTTCGCCCCCCACGTCCGCGTGAACGGCATCGCCCCCGGCTACGTACCCACCGAGGTCATGATGACGGCGCTGAACATGGATGTGCCGGCGCTCGAGAAGATGGCGCAGAAGCGGGTGCCGCTGCAGCGTCTCGGCACTCCCGATGACATGGCCTCGGCCGCCATCTACCTGGCGAGCGAAGCCGGCAGTTGGGTGACCGGCCAGACCATCACGGTGGCGGGCGGCCTGTAGGGTTCGCCAGTGGCGCCAAAATGGCGCCATTCGGGTGTTAGCGTGTCGGCATGCCCAGCATCCAGGTGAAAGACGTTCCCGACGACGTCCACGCCACGTTGCGTCGACGAGCTGCTGATGCAGGAATGTCGCTTCAGGAGTATCTGCGGGCCCACCTGTGCAGGGAGGCACGAACGCTCACGTTGGAAGAAGTGTTCGACCGAGTTGATGAACAGACGGGTGGTGAAGTCTCCCTCGAAGAGATGACGAGGTTGGTGCGAGCCGAACGGGATGCTCATTGATCGTCGTCGACGCCAGTGTCCTCGCGAACGCACTCGCCAATGACCGAGCCGATGGCGCTCGAGTCCGCTCCCGGCTTCGCGGTCAGCTGCTGACGGCACCTGAACTGATCGACCTCGAGGTGCTGTCAGTGTGGAGAAGATTGGCAGCGGCCGGGGCGCTCGACGTCGCACGAGCGAGAGCAGCTCTCGATGCGCTTGCAGCACTGCCCATGAAGCGCATGACGCATGGACCTCTGCGACAACGATGTTGGGAGTTGCGCCACAACCTCAGCGCTTATGACGCCGCGTATGTTGCCCTGGCCGAGCGGCTTCAGGTCACGCTCGTCACGGCCGACGCGCGTCTGGCGAATGCGCCAGGAGTGCGGTGCGCCGTCGAGTTGCTGTGACCCTCGTTCAGTTACGCGGCACCTTGGCCCAGGGCAGGTCCTTGTCGACGCGGGGTTCGCCGGGCAGGCCCAGTACCTGCTCGCCCAGGATGTTGCGCATGATCTCGGACGTTCCGCCTTCGATCGAGTTGGCCCGCGACCGCAGGAACGCATGCCGGATCCCGTTCTCCAGGCCGTCCACCGACAGGCTCTCGGGTCGGCGGAACGTGTAGTCGAAACCGATCAGACCCTGCGCGCCGAGTAGTTCGATCCCGAACTCGGTGACCTTCTTGTTGAAGTCGGCCAACGCCAACTTGGCGATGGACCCCTCGGGTCCCGGATTCCCGGCCTTGGCCGCTGCGGCCGCTCGGGTGTTGGTGAGGCGCAGGGTTTCTGCCTGGCTCCACAACTGCATCAGGCGGTTGCGGCGAGCACCGGTGCGCTCACCCTCGGGCAGCTTGCGCCAGATGTCCACCACCTCGTCGATGGGACCGCGACGTCGGCCGCTGCCGCCGCCGATCACCGACCGCTCGTTCATGAGGGTCGTGAGCGCCACCCGCCAACCTTCTCCCACGTCGCCGATACGCAGGCTGTCGGGCACCCGAGCGTCGGTCAGGTACACCTCGTTGAACTCGGCCTCACCGGTGATCTGCCGCAGGGGACGAACTTCGACGCCGGGCGAGTGCATGTCGACGGCGAAGTAGGTGAGGCCCTTGTGCTTGGGCTGATCGGGGTCGGTGCGGGTGACCAACATGCCCCAGTGCCCCAGATGCGCCATGGTGTTCCATACCTTCTGGCCGTTCACGATCCACTCGTCGCCATCGCGCACCGCCCTCGTGCCCAGACCGGCGAAGTCGGACCCGGCACCCGGCTCGCTGAACAGCTGGCACCAGCGTTCCTCACCGGTGAACATGGGCCGCAAGAAGCGGTGCTTCTGCTCGTCGGTGCCGTGGGTGACGATCGTGGGGCCCGCCAGCGCCAGAAAGAACGAGGCCGGATCGGCCGGACCAGAGCCCGCCAGTCGGCAACGCTCCTCGACCATGCGGTTCAACTCGGGGCGGGCGCCCAGGCCGCCGTGACCGTGGGGAAAGTGCACCCAGGCCAGGCCGGCATCGAAGCGAGCACCCCGGAACGTCACATGGTCGACGGTGCGGGGGTCGTACTCGCTGAGCAGGCGCTCGAGCGCCGCTGTGACGCGGGTGCGGTCGGTGTCGGTGGTCATGGCTCGAGTTTCGCGGTGATCAGGCCGGCGGGCAATGCGTGGCACACTGCAGCGCATCACACCAGAGGAGATCAGCCGCGCCATCGCCGAACCCACCGGGCCCGTGGGGGCGGCGTTCTACTTCCATCCCGACACCATGGCCCGCGGGAAGGAACTGGGCCTCGATGGTTTCCGCTTCTACGCACTGGGTCGGGGCGGCGTGCTGGGCGATGTGGAGGCCGGCGTCGTGCACTCGGCCTTCGGCTATTTCAACCCGTCGATGGTCGCCAGACTGTGGGACTCGGCCATGGCGCTGTTCGCCGGTCTGCGAGCCGAGCCCGTACCCACCGACGTGCCAGCGGCCGCCTACCACTACGCCGTGTTGCTGCGTGAACTTCGCGGTGGTGCGCACCTGGTGGCGGTGACGGCGATGGGACTGCCCACCGTGGTGGCGCACGCCATCAAACGTCCCGACGCAGTGGCCATGTTCGGCTGGGACGACACGGCACCACAGCCCACCGACGCCGACCGAGCGGCACTGGCCGAGGCCGAGGATCTGACCGACCGCGTTCTCGCCCGAGCCTTCGGGCACTTGACGAGTGCGCAGGGTGACGCTCTGGTAGCGGGCACGAAGGCGATGCACGCTGCCATCATCGGCTGAGCCTCAGCGGGCACCTGCCCGCTGGTACAACCGGGTGGCGATCGGCGCGAACACGACGATGAGGGCGAAGGCCCACAGCAGCGAGTACAGCGTGCTGTTCTGCAAGGGCCACGAGGTGGGCTCGGGGGTTCCCGCCGGCAGGTTGCCGAATCGCACGCGCAGGGCGTGTGTGAGCGTGGAGATGGGGTTCCACTCGGCGACGGTCCGCAGCACGCCGGGCAGGTTGTCCGACGGTACGAAGGTGTTGGCGATGAACGTGGCCGGGAACAGCACGACGAACGACGCGTTGTTCACCACCTCGGGTGTGGGAACCAGCAGTCCGATACAGGCCATGACCCACGAGAAGGCGTAGGCGAAGAACAGCAGCAACGCGTAGGCGACGATGGCGTCGAGTACCGATCCGCGGATGCGCCACCCGACGACCAGGCCGGCCACCGACATCATGGTCACCGACAGAGCGTTGTACACGACGTCGCTGGCGGTGCGGCCCGCCACCACGGCCGAACGCGACATGGGCAGCGATCGGAAGCGGTTGATGAGGCCGCGTTGCAGATCTTCGGCCAGACCCGACCCGGTGAACGTGGCCCCGAACACCACCGTCTGGGCGAAGATGCCGGCGATGAGGAACTCGCGGTAACTGCCGCCGGGAATGTCGATGGAGCCGCCGAACACGTAGGCGAACAGCACCACGAACATGAGCGGCTGGATGAGCACGAACACCATGACGTCGGGCACCCGACGAATACGGATCAGGTTCCTGCGGGCGATCACGGCGGCGTCGCGAAGCGTGTTCATGACGTTGTCTCCGCGGAGGCCTCGTGTCCGGTGAGTTCCATGAACACATCGTCGAGGGTGGGCCGGCGCAGGCCGATGTCGACGATGGCGACGCCGCGGTCTTCGAGTTGCCGCAGCACCGCACTGAGCGCCTCCACACCGTTGCTCACCGGAGCCGACACCTCGCCCTCGTCGTGGTGCACTCTCATGGGCCCCGTGGCCACCGCCGAGAGTACCGATTCGACCAACGCCACCTCACTGGTGCGAACACGCACGTCGAGATGCTCGCCACCCACGCGGCGCTTGAGTTCCTCGGCTGTGCCCCGGGCGATGGCCCGGCCGTGGTCGATCACCACGATCTCGTCGGCCAACTGATCGGCCTCCTCGAGGTATTGGGTGGTGAGCAGCACCGTGGTGCCGCCCGTCACCCGCTCGCGGATGGCATCCCACAACTCGCCGCGGCTGCGGGGGTCCAGGCCGGTGGTGGGTTCGTCGAGAAACAGCACCGGCGGGTCGGCCACCAGTGCTCCGGCCAGGTCGGTGCGCCGCCGCATACCGCCCGAGAACGTCTTGAGGGGCCGGTGGGCGGCGTCGAGAAGACGGAACTGCTCGAGCAGGTCCATCCCCCGTCGGCGGGCTTCGCGCCGGGGCATGCCGTACAGACAACCGATCATCTCGAGGTTCTCGGCGGCGGTGAGGTGTTCGTCGACCGCCGCGTACTGGCCGGACAGACCGATGCGGGCCCGGACGGCCCGGGGGTCGGCCACCACGTCCACCCCAGCCACGGTGGCGGTCCCGGCGTCGGGATGAACGAGCGTGGTGAGGATGGAGACCGCCGTGGTCTTCCCGGCGCCGTTCGGACCGAGGAGTCCGAGCACGGTGCCACCGGGCACGTCGAGGTCGAGGCCGTCCAGTGCCGTGACCTCACCGAATCGCTTCACCAGACCGCGGGCGCGTACCGAGGTGTCGGAAAGGGGCATGCCGTCGGACGCTAGCGGTCATCGTCCCGATCGGGATGAGAACAGCGGGGTTGTCGTACGAACATATGTTCGACATCATGCACCTGTGGATGAGGTCGCAGCGCTCACTCGGTCGGTCGACGACCTGACCGGGATCGACCCCGACCTCCCCGACGGCCCGACCATCGTGGTGTCGGGGTCGCAGCGCCGATCGTTCACCGGTGCGCTCCGGCGGGCGATCGAGGTGCGTGATCGCCACTGCCAACACCCTTCGGGTTGTGAGGTGCAGGCCGGTTCCAGTGCCCGACCCACCATCGCCGTTCCGACTTCCACGACCACGAGACCAGGCCACCACCGCATCGCGACGTGGGCTACCTCGACATCCTGCGCGCACGCATCCGGTGGCGGGTCCGTCACAGCAGCGACGGCGATGACCCCGACCCAGCGTGAGAGCGTTTACGATGAGTGACACAGGAGGTGACAGAACCATGGTCACATCGGAGTTCAGGGGTCGCATCGGACGCACCGTCGCCGAATCGGAGCCATGGTTTCCCGAAGGGCGGCATCCGCGAGCGGGGGCTCCCGACGTGGTGGTCATCCTGCTGGACGACACCGGCTTCGCCCAGTTGGGTTGCTACGGCTCCGACATCGAGACTCCGAACATGGACGCACTGGCGGCCGGAGGTCTGCAGTTCACGAATTTCCATGTGACGCCACTGTGCTCGCCCACGCGGGCGGCACTGCTGACCGGGCGGGCGAACCACGCAGTCGGCATGCGGTCGGTGTCGAACTTCGCCACCGGCTTCCCGAACCAACTCGGTCACATCTCGAACCATGCCACGACCATGGCCGAGGTGCTCGCCGACCAGGGATATGCGACGTTCGCGGCCGGCAAGTGGCACCTTGCCCCACTGGACCAGTGCTCGGCAGCGGGACCGTTCGACCAGTGGCCGCTGGGACGGGGCTTCCATCGTTTCTACGGCTTTCTGGAGGGCGAAACCGACCAGTTTCACCCCGAACTGATCGCCGACAACCATCCCGTCGACAGTCCGCGCGGCGAGGATGACCGCTACCACCTGTCGGAGGACCTGGTGGACCAGGTGCTGCGCATGGTGGGCGACTCGGTGGGAGTGCGCCCCGATCGGCCCTGGTTCACGTATCTGGCGTTCGGTGCCACGCATGCACCGCATCAGGCGCCCCCGGAGTTCCTGGCGAAGTACCGGGGACGTTTCGACGAGGGTTGGGACGTGATTCGTGAGCGTTGGTTCGCCCGCCAGGTCGCCCGGGGTGTCGTACCACCCCATACCCGCCTGGCCCCTCGTAATCCGGGTGTGAAGCCGTGGGCCGACCTGACCGAGAACGAGCGCCGACTGGCGCTGCGTCTGCAGGAGGCCTTCGCAGCGTTTCTCGATCACACCGATGTGCAGATCGGTCGACTGCTCGACGGCCTGCGGCGGCTGGGCCGTCTCGACAACACGATCGTGGTGCTGCTCGCCGACAACGGCGCGTCACAGGAGGGCGGCCCGTACGGGGTGTTGCACGAGATGAAGTTCTTCAACTTCATCGTCGAGACCCCCGACGAGGCCATCGCCCGCATCGATGACATCGGCGGCCCGAACAGCCACACCAACTACCCGTGGGGTTGGGCCCAGTGCGGTAACACACCGTTCCGCTGGTACAAGCAGAACACCCACGAGGGCGGGGTCCACGTGCCCATGATCCTGCACTGGCCCGCAGGTCTGCCCACCGAGCAGCGCGGCACGCTTCGACACCAGTTCGTGTTCGTGTCCGACATCGCACCCACCCTCTACGAGTTGCTCGGTTTCCGGCCCCCCGAGGTGTGGCACGGCCTCGAGCAACTCCCCGTCACGGGAGCGTCGTTCGCTTCGGCCCTGGCCGATCCCGACGCAGCGGCCACCAACCGGGTTCAGTACTTCGAGAACGGCGGCAGCCGCGCCGTCGTGGTCGACGGCTGGAAGGCGGTGTGCAAACACACACCCGGCGCCGACTACGACACCGAGCCCTGGGAGTTGTACGACCTGGTGGCCGATCCCTCCGAGACCGACGACCTGGCACCCTCCGAACCGGCACGGCGGGACGCCATGATCGAGCAGTGGTGGCGCGAGGCCGAACGCCACGGTGTTCTTCCCCTCGACGACCGTGGCGTGGAGTTGTTCGCCACCCGCTTTCGCGATCACTCGCCTCACCCCGTCGACCGCCGTTACGTCTATCGTCCGCCGATGTCGCCCATGCCGGGTCAGGCGGGTGCACCCATCGCCGGGCGCAGTGTCGACATGACGGCACGCGTCACCCTCGCCGAGGGTGACGAGGGTGTGTTGTTCGCGTCCGGAACCCAGAACGCCGGGCTCTCGTGGTTCGTGCAGCAGGGTCGGCTGGTACTGGACTACAACGCCTTCGGCGACCACGTGGTGCTCGAGTCGGATCGCAGCGTCCCCACCGGTGAGGCCTCCCTGATGCTGCAGCTTCGCAGGGGTTCGGGGCGCCTCGGCACCGCCGCCCTGTTGATCGACGGCAGCGTCGTGGCCACCGCCGAACTGCCGTTGTACATGCGCATGATGTCGTCGATCGGTCACAGTGTGGCCGAGGACCACGGGTCGGCCGTGTCGCCCCGGTACGCAGCGCCGTACCGATTCACCGGAGTGCTCCACGAGTTGGTCATCCAGGCCAGTCCCGAACGCTTCGGTGACGTCGACGCCAGCGTCGCCCGTGCCGAACAGAGTCGTCAGTAGCCGCACAGGAGGCACCCGATGCAGACCGTTCGAACCCCGGAGGAGCGATTCGCAACGCTTCCCGACTTCCCGTACGAACCCCGCTACGTCACCATCGACGACCTGGACGGCGGCACGCTGCGCGTCGCCTACGTGGACGCAGGTCCCCCCGACGCCGATCCGGTGCTGCTCCTGCACGGCGAACCCACGTGGGGGTACCTCTACCGGCACATGATTCCGCCTCTGGTGGCGGCCGGGCACCGTGTCGTGGTGCCCGACCTGGTCGGCTTCGGCCGCAGTGACAAACCAACCGCCGTGAGCGACTACACCTACGCCCGGCATGTCGCCTGGATGCGCCAGGTGCTCGTTGACCGCCTGCAGCTGCACCACATCACCCTGTTCGGCCAGGACTGGGGTGGCCTGATCGGACTGCGGGTACTGGCGAGCGCACCGGATCGCTTCGACCGAGTGGTGCTGGGCAACACCGGGCTGCCCACCGGACAGGGCAAGGCATCGGATGCTTTCCTCGCCTGGCAGCGGTTCTCCCAGACCACTGAGCGCTTTCCCGTGGGGGCGATCGTCAAGGGTGGTTGCCTCACGGCGTTGACCCCCGAGGTCATCGCCGCCTACGACGCCCCGTTCCCCGACGATCGCTACCTGGCTGGGGCGCGCATCTTCCCGTCGCTGGTGCCCACGAGCCCCGACGACCCCGCCAGTGCCGACAACGCTGCGGCATGGCGGGTGCTCGAACGCTTCGAGCGTCCGTTCCTTCTCGCCTACAGCGACGGTGACCCCGTGACCAAGGGCGGTGACGCTCCCTTCCGCGCCAAAGTGCCCGGCGCCCAGGGCCGGGAGCACGTGACGATCGAGGGTGGCGGGCACTTCCTGCAAGAGGACCGCGGCGAACAGTTGGCCAGCGTGATCATCCAGTTCATCGGGGAGACGTCGTGAGCCGCATCGAACACCCCTACGGCACCGTCGACACGACCTACGGGTTGCATCTGGCGACGATCGACCCTGCGCTCGATGGCCCGATCTGGATGCTCAACCTCATGCGGTACCGCGCCGTTGCCGCCTATGGCGTCGACCAGGCCACGGAAGTGAGTGGTCGACAGGCCGACGACCGCTATGCCCCGGTGGAGATCCTGACCGAGATCGGCGCCGAGGTCGCACTGTTCGGCGACGTGACGGCGCAGCGACCCGAGCACCCCGCCTGGGACCGGGTCGGCGTGGTGCGGTACCCGACGCGGCGCAGTTTCATCGAGATGCAGTCCCGGCGCGATTTCCGCGACCGCCACCAGCACAAGGCGGCGGGTATGGAGTTCACCATCGTCATGGGATGCCTTCCCACCGGTGTACCCGGACAGTTCACGGTCGAGGGCACGATCATCGGTGACGAGCGCCGGTGGGCGACGGTGCAGGTGTCCCGAGCCGCCGACGCCGTGACCGTGCACGTCGACCCGGCCGGGGGCGACCACGAGGCGCTGAGCGTGACCATCGCCGCCACCATCGACGCGATGAGCGCACGGGCGTAGCGTCGAGGGCATGCTCGACGATCACGCACGCAGGCTGCTCAGCGGTCCTCACACCTCGGTCATCACCACTCTGAACGCCGACGGCAGTCCCCACTCGTCGCCGGTGTGGCATCTCCTGGAGGAGAACGGGGGGGAAGTCGTCGTGTGGGTCTCGGCACGCTCGGACCGTCAGAAGTGCCGCAATCTCGGCCGTGATCCCCGTGTTTCGCTGGTCGTCGTCGACCCGGCCGCCACCCATCACTATGTCGAGGTCCGCGGCCAGGCCCTGCTGCTCGACGACCCCGATTACGCGGTGCGTGACCGGGTGGTGCGCAGCTACGGCCTGGCGGATGGTTCGGCCTTCGACCCTCCTGGTACCGCACGCACGGCCATCCGGGTCAGCGTCGGCAAGGTGCTCGGTCGCTGACGGCCGAGCACCTCAGTGGTACTGCTCGGGCAGTTCGCACCAGATGGTCAGCGAGTACTTCACACCCGAGGTGACCGGAGTCGCCCGGTGAGGGTGCGTGACCAGCGACGGCCACGCCAGCAGTGATCCCACCGGCACGTCGGCGTTCGACACCCCCTGGCGGGGGAACTCGAGCACGCCGCCCTCGTACCCGTCGTTCAGCTTCACCGACGCCGACACCTGGGCCACGTCGTGGTGCAGGCGGAGTTCGGTCTGGCGCCCCGGCTCGTATCGGATCACGAACGCATCACGCAGGCCGTGGTAGTCGATGAGCGGCCACCGTTCGCGCAGAGCGGGCCACAACCGAAGACCGACGTCGTCCTGCACGGCGGCGAACAGGCGTGGGCTGATGTTTGCCAGGCTGATCTCCTCGCCGGGGACGGGATCCTCGGGATCGACCTCGAAACCCCCTACGGCTTCGGCGGCCCGGATGATCGCCCGGCAGAACGCCGGGGTCCACCATGCCATCACCAGCAGATCGGGGCCCAGTTCGGAGGCTGACGCGTCGACGCCGTCGATGTCGACGGCGTCCTCGTAGCCCAGGAGTCGCGCCAGATCGTCCATCGCCCGTCCTCAGTCGACTGCTCGGCGCGATGGCGCAGCGGTCATCGACGCATTCCTTCGGTCGTGGTGTCCACGTCGCTGGCCAGTTCGTCGGGGAGGTCGTGCCCGAGGCGGTCCCGTTTGGTGGCGAGGTACCGCTCGGCCTCGGGGTGCACGGGTACCAGCAGCGCCTGACGACCCGTGATCGTCAGGCCGAACCCGTCCAGACCCTCGTACTTGTCGGGGTTGTTGGTCAGCAGGCGCAGCGACGAGACGCCGAGGTCGACGAGGATCCGGGCGCCGATGCCGTAGTCCCGCCGATCGACCGGGAGGCCCAGTTCGACGTTGGCGTCGACGGTGTCGAGGCCGGCGTCCTGGAGTTCGTAGGCACGCAGCTTGTGGCTGATGCCGATACCGCGGCCCTCGTGGCCGCGCAGGTACACGATCACGCCGCGGCCCTCTGCCTGGATGCGCCGCATCGACTCGTCCAACTGCGGACCGCAGTCGCACTTGACGCTGGAGAAGACGTCCCCTGTCAGGCACTCGCTGTGCACGCGCACCAGCACATCGTGGCCGGCGCCGACCTCGCCGGCGACCAACGCCAGGTGTGTCACATCGTCGGCCACACCCTGGTACGAGTGGCACTGGAACTCGCCCCACCGGGTGGGCAGTCGCGCCGTCGCCACGCGATCGACCAGATGTTCGCTGCGACGTCGGTACCGCACCAGATCGGCGATACTCACGACGACCAGGCCGTGCCGGTCGGCGAACCGCTGCAGGCTCTGCGGCGTGACTTGCTCTGTCGGCGCCATCGCCACGTTGCTCAGCACCGGCGTCGGGGCACATCCGGCGAGGCGAACCAGGTCGACCCCCGCCTCGGCCCGACCGGCACGTCGCAACACGCCCCCCGGTCGGGCGTCGGTCGGATCCACGGTGGTCATGCCCGAGCCGTGGCGCAGCACGAACGCCGTCGTCTCGGCGTTCGTGGCCTCGGCTGCCATGACCAGGTCGCCCAGGTGCGCGCCTTCGGCCTGCGAGGTCATCAACACGATCTCGCCGCGGGCGATGGCGGCGAGGGCATCCCCGACCGGATCGACACGTACGGTCACGTCATCGAGCCCTTCCGTGGTCCACGGTGCGTCACGACATGCGACGCTAGCGGTGCCAGGGGGTGTGCGGGCTCGTCGCACCGGGAGAGCGACTAGAGTAGAGATATGGCATCAGGTACGACAGAAGGCTCTTCGGCCGGATCTCGGAACGAGGGTGATGGGCGGCACCGGCGCAGGCAGCGCAACCG
>Ga0169931_10006789_pt1 | contig 17143 bp, 16 predicted proteins | sample Kivu_15m_20L_FD_129675 | JGI IMG/M metagenome (GOLD analysis project Ga0169931, IMG submission 129675) | Freshwater microbial communities from Lake Kivu, Western Province, Rwanda to study Microbial Dark Matter (Phase II) - Kivu_15m_20L... | ecosystem: Environmental > Aquatic > Freshwater > Lake...
CGTGGCCAACACCAAGACCCGGGCACCCAAGGGCAAGGATCGCACCCCGCGCGGCGCCGCCGCCGGCAAGGAGCGCGCCGACAAGCTGGTGATGATGCGCCGCGTCCAGCGGATCCAGCACTGGGCGGCAGGCATCAACCCGCCGACGCGCGCGGAGCTTGCGGCGGAGTTCAAGATCACGCCCCGCGCCGTCAACAACATCATCACGTTCATGCGCGAACTGGGGGTCGACATCGTCACCGCGCCGCGCGTCCTCGACGGCAAGCTTGCGTACGTGGTGCGCGCCTCCGACTTCCTCAAGCTAGACATGACGGTGGCCGAGGCAGTGGCCTCGGTGCACCTGCAACAGGCGGTGCTCGACCTGCCGCTTGCGGGCGACGGGCGCGCCGCGGCGGAGGGCGTGAGCCGCATCGCCGCCAACCTGGGCGACCATGTCCGCGGCAAGCTCAAGGCGCTCGACGGCCGATTCGCGGTGCGCATGCTGCGCGCGGCCAAGCCGCCGCGGAACGAGGCGTTCCGCGTGGTGATCGAGGCGATCCTCGAGAACCGCGTGCTGGAGATCGACTACGAGTCCCCCTACAAGCCGAAGACCGGAAACGCCGCTGGTGCATCGCGCACGTCATCGGCGCGCAGCCCGGGAGCCGAAGCCGATCCCGACCTGACGCCCGCGCTTGGCAAGGCGCGGCGCATCGAGACGATCGCCATCGAGCCGTACGGCATCTTCTTCGCGCGACGCAGCTGGTACGTGGTGGCGAACAAGCGTCCCGGCCACGGGATGCGTCTCTACAAGCTCGCGCGATTCAAGCGCGTCACCGTCGGCGACGCCACCTTCACCATGCCGCGCAATTGGACCATCGAGGGCTACCTCAAGAACGCGTGGGAGATCATGGTCGACCAGAAGGCCACCGCGACGCGCGTGGTGATCGACTTCGACGCCAAGGTCGCCGGCAACATGGTGGAGACGATGTGGCACCCGACGCAGTCGGTCGATCCGCTACCGGGCGGCGGCGTGCGCTTCACGGTGAACATCGCCGGGCTCGACGAGATCCAGCCGTGGGTTCTCGGTTTCGGTCGGCACGCGCGCGTGATCGCCCCCAAGGAACTGCGCGAACGCGTTCGCGCCGAGGTCCGCGCGATGCACGATGCCATGGAGCACGAGGGATCGGCGTGAGCGATCGGGATCCTGGGCAAGACGAAGACGGCCGCATCGACTTTGCGCCGATCGATCCCGCGGATGCGCAGGCGGCGTCGGAGGCGGCGTCGCACGCGAGTGCGCACGATGCCACCGGAGCGTCGGCGTCCGGTGAGCCTTCGGGCGCGTCCGGCACCCCAAGCGCACCCGACGGCACGACACCGCTGCCACCGCTGCCGCCGATTCCCGCGATCCCGCCCATCCCAACCGCCGCGGCGAATGCGCCCTTTCCCACGGCGGGCTACCCGTACGCGATGCCCGCCACGGGGCGCGGCAACCTGCCGGTGTGGGCGATGGTCGAAGAGCGGCCACCATGGTCGGCGCGACGGCGCGTGGCGGTGGGCGTGGTGTGCGCGGTGCTGGCGGGCCTGACCGTGTGGGGCATCGTGGCGCTGTTCCGCGCGGCGGATGCGGCGATGCGGGGCGGTTGACGGGGCGCGGCGCGGCGCGGCGCGGGACGCCACGCGCGCCGCATGGCGGGACACGCGGCGCAGCGCGTACTGCTTCCGTCACCCATGACCTCGCTAGACTCCGGCCGTGGCTCCGTCAAAACTAGATGTCGCGCAAGCGGTTCGACAGATCCTCGAGACCGACCTGAAGTTTGCCGGGATGGATCTCCCGGATGAGCTGCCGATGGTTGGGGATGGGCTGATGCTCGACTCGCTCGATCTTCTGATGTTGGTCACCGGCATCGAGAAGCGCTTCGGCCACAAGATCCCCAAGGGGAAGCTGGGCCCGAAGTCGATGGCGACGATCGGTCAATTCGTGGATTTCGCCCATGGCGAGATCGCGCAGACGTCCGGCTGAAGCCGCCGAGGAACCCGTGGATCCAGCCGAACTCCTGCCGCATGGACCGTCCTTCCGATTCGTGAGCGAGGTTGTCACCTGCGCGTCCGGATCCGCGGAGGCGCGGTGGTCGGTCTCGGGCGATGAGCCGTTCCTTTCCGGTCATTTCCCAGGCAATCCGATGGTCCCGGGTGTCCTCATCGGCGAAGCCCTCGCGCAGACGGCGGGCATCGCGCTGCACACCGCCGAAGGCGTCGACCTGCCCGACCCACCCGTCGGCCGCCTTGCCCAGCTTGACCTGAAGTTCACCGCCCCGGCTCGTCCCCCCGTCCAAATCCACCTGAGCGCGATGTACGCGGGATCGTTCGGGTCGCTCCATCAGTTCCAGGTGTCCGCCCACGCCGACGAACGCGCGCTCGCGTCCGGACGACTGGTGCTGGCGGTCTGAGCGCGGGGCGCCCGATCAGGGTTTGACGCCTCGGTAACTGCTGAAGACCCCGAGTTCGCGACGATGGCGCGTGCCGACGAAGCCCGCGCAATTCAACGCCTCAACGACACGCTGCGGTGCCGCTGCATCCGCCATCGTCTCGGCCCAGTACGCCATCATTGGATGGGCCGCGGCGCTGCCACTGCCGAGCATCGAAACCACAGGCAACACGCGACGCGCGGCCATTCGGAACACGGTCCGGCCGATGCGACTATTCGGCTCCGTCACCTCCAGAATGATGATGCGCCCCATCGGCCGAAGTGCACGGAACGCCTGAGCGAACGCGGCATCCATGTCTTCGACGTGACGCAGCATGTATGCCAGCAGCACGACGTCGAACGCGTTCGGCTCAACGGGCAGCGACTCCGCGAACCCGATCCGGACGTCATCCACCCCGCGCTGCGTGGCCACCGCGGCCATGCCCGGACTCGGGTCGACCAAGACCACGCGACCGGCAGGGCCCACGATCCGCATCGCGACGACGGAACTGCGGCCGGTGCCTCCACCCACGTCAAGCAGCGAGCAGCCCGGCCCGAGTCCCGCGGCCAAGAGCTGGCGCCGTCGGTACCACTCGTCCGTCCATCCGGCGCCGACGGCGCTCGACCAGTCGTATGCCTCCGCTGACCGGTCAAACAGCTCGGTCGTCCAGCGGCGGCGGACCTCGATGTCACGGAACTCCTCACGACGCCGGGTGGTCGGGGATGCCGCGGAAGGTGCTGGGCCACCCGGTTCGCGAATCACCTTGCCGCTGGCGGTGCGAGGCAGTCGCTCCACGAACTTGAAGTGACGCGGGATGGCATGCGCGGGAACCCGGTCGCGAAGGTGCGATCGCAAGATCGTCGAGGCCATCGATCGATCGCCGCTCGGATCGTTCAGCTCGACCCGAGCTCCGACCCGAACGAGATCATCCGCCACGCCGATCGGCACCACGACCGCCGCACGCACGCTCGGATGCTCTTCCAGAGCGGCCTCGACGTCGTATGGATTCACCTTGAGGCCACCGACATCGAAGATCAACTTGGACCGCCCCACGATCGCAAAGCCTCCGCCGGGCAGCGCGCGGCCGACGTCGCCGGTGGCAAACCACCCGTCCGCATCGACGGGCGCGTCCTGGCATCCGACAAAGCAGTGGAGGCGCGAAGCCGAACGGACCATCACTTCGCCGGTCTGATCGGCATTGCCGGGTCCGATCCTCACCTCGACGCCCGGAACCGGCATGCCACCCGTTCCCCGATCGATCCAGATCGTTCCCAGCTCGGTGGCACCGTACAAGTCCACGAGCGTGGCGCTGGGCATGGCGCGTTCCGCACGGCGTCGAAGCGCGGCGGGCAAGGCGGTGCCCGCGGTCACCACCCGGTCAAGCGCGGCGCCGTGGGGCTCCACGTCGAGGAGCGCGCGAAGCGCGGCCGGGACGGTTGCCAGGACGGTCGCGCGGGCGATGGCGTCACGCGCGTCCGCCGGATCGAATCGATGCCCATGGTGTACTGAAGCCCCCGCCAGCGCCGGGCCGAGGAACGCATGCTCGAAGCCGTACGCGTGGTGCAACGGAAGAACGGCAACCACCCGGTCACCATCGCGATAAATGCCCGCATCACTCAGTCCGCTGGCGATCCACTCGACGGCATGGCACGCGCGATGGACGAATCGCGACCGACCGGTGGTGCCCGAAGAAAGCAGGATCACGCCGCCGTCGCCCGGCAACTGCTCCGGTCCTTCATCCGGAACCCCGGCGAGGACCTCGTCATCCAGGTGCAACGACGGCGAGAGTTCCGATCGAACGCGGTCGAGGATGGATCGCGGCGACGTGTCCGAAAGCGGAACGACGTCACATCCCGCCCCCGCGACGCCAAGCGCGGCGGACCAGAACTCGCCCGCCGAACGCGTCGCGACCGACACGCGCGCCGCCCCGCGCGAGGAGGTGAACTGCTGCACCGCGAACATCCGCGCAGCCAGCTGGCGATTCGTCCAACGGCGGCCATCCGCATCGACCACCCGAACCGACTCCGGTGCGGTGCGCGCCCCCTGCGCGAGGGCACGATGCACGTTCCTCACCGCTCGCCCTGCCCACGGGTAAGTGATGCGATCGCCGCCCGGGGGCGCAGACCTTCGCCCATGATCCGGTACTGCCTGATTCGGGGCGCAAATGCCACCCGCCGCTGCACCTTGCACATGGATGAGAGCGCAAGGGTCCGCACTGCGGTTGAGGGCTGCATGGCATCGAACTCGCCCGCAAGAAGGGTGACGAAGCCGCGAATCAGCGCCTGCGGGCGGCGCGGTGCGAAGAGCAGGTCGCGGAACGCGGGGTCGTAGAACCCTTCCACGAGCCGGAACGCACGGTTCACGACCCGGCTGCACCACGCTTGGTACGCGGCGCGCTCGGTGCGCGGTGGCGATCCCCGCGACATTCGGATGACCCCTGCGGCCGCCTGCTCGGCGGCGAGCAATCCCATGGTGAGGCCCGTCGACCACACCGGATCGAGGAATGCCGCAGCGTCGCCCACCAAGAAGTACCCCGGACCGGCGAATGGGTCGCAGCGATACGTGAAGTCCGCGATCACGCGATTTCGTGATGGGCCCACCGCACCCCGCATCCGCTCGGCGAGCACCGGGGTTCGCTCGACGGCCCACCAGAAGCGCTCCTCCGCGGGGACGTCGATCGCCCGGTGCAACGATTCCCGCGCCACGAACCCGACGCTCGTTCGCCGATCGTCCAAGGGAATCAGCCAGAACCAGCCTTCGTCCATGATCGTCAGCCCGAAGCAGCCCTGCGCCTCCCCGGATGGCCGCTCCACGCCCTCGAAGTGCTCGAAATACGCAACGTTTCTGAGAAACGAGTGGTACCGACGAGTGCCGAGTTCCCGGCCGAGTGCCGTTGCCTGGCCACTGGCATCGATCATCCAGCGGGCGCGGATCCTGCCTCGGTCGGACTCGACCTCCACCGACTGGTCGCTCCGGGTTGTGATCCGCTTCAGGGCACACGAGGTGCGAACCTCGGCACCCGACTCACGGGCGACGTCGAGGAGCATGGCATCCAAGTGGACGCGCGCCATGTTGAAGGCATCCTTCTCGCCGTTGCCGATCGTGTCCCGGAAGTGGAAGCAGCGCGCGCCGTACCGTCGATCGCCCATCGTGATCTCAACGCCGACCTTTCGCGCATGAGGAAGCGCCAAGCATCGATCAAGCACGCCGAGGCGGCGGAAGGCCCGCTTGGTCCTCGGGAGGAAGCTCTCGCCGATGCGAAACCGCGGAAACTCCTCGCGATCGACGACGACGACATCAAGTCCGGCGCGAGCCATCTCGATCGCGGCTGCGCATCCTGCCGGACCGGCACCGACGACCAAGCAATCGCATGAGCGAATCTCAGAGGTCACGCACGCCCTCCACTTCCACCGCAAGGTCGCGCCGACACAGCGGCGCGAGCACCACGGAATCGACCGCGCATCCGAAGGACTCGACGGCCAGCCGACGCATCATCGGTGCACAATCCGCGCGGGCGACGTACACCCGCACCGCGTGCCAGGCACCGGCCGCGCCGGCCGCGGATGACAATGCACTGAGATTGCGCATGGTTTCGGCCCACTGCGCCTCAGGGTCGTCGACGTGGCACGACTCCTCGCCGACCACCGATGCCGTGCCGGAGGCCACCAGCACGCCCGATCCAACGACCCCTCGCGTGAACGGCGGAGGGTGGGGTCCAAACCGCGCGGAATAGTCCCAAGCAGGGCGCTGCCGGGGATTCTCGACGGTGGTCATGGGTTCCGAGCTCGACATCGCGTGCACCACGAGCGCGGTGCCTGCATGACCCGTGCACGTCCCGGCAGGGATGAACGGGAGCTCGGCATGGCGATAGGCCGCGCCCCTGCCGCGGTTCATGCACATGTACCGATCCATGCCACCCGTGTCCCCATCCGTGATCCGCGGCAAGAACGCCCAGACCCGCACCGGCGGAGTGCGCAATTGACCCAGGGCCGTCGTGAACACGGACCGTGCGGCCTGCTCGAGGCATGACCCGCTCGACTGCCCAACCTCGATCGTCACGGACGCGAATGACCACCCGCGTCGGCGCAGCAGCCAGCCCGGAAGATCTTCCTCGGCCCGCCCGATGGCGCGCCAGGGATGGATGGGGGCTGACTCGGACTGCCCGCGTGGCTCCTGTTCGTCGACACCCGTCACCGTCGCGCTGCTCCTACGCATGAAACTCCAGTGCCCAAGGTGCGCCGCCCGGCTCAGCACTATGCACGGTCTGAAATCTACCAGTGCCCGCCATCGCGGCCGCCATGGCCACGGCCAGCGGCGTGGCCGCACCGCACTCGGGTATCGCCGTTTCGGTGAAGGTGCCACGGAAGTCTCGGTCCATCGGTGACGCCGAAACGCACGCATCCCCTGCGTATCCCGTCGGAACCGCCCGCACCGGACGGCCTCCGGATCGGTTCGACCCGACCAAGACCGCCACCGCCGCTGGTACGGAGCGGACCGGTTGGCCGCTCCAGTGACTCAGCACGGCGTCGAGGAGCGGATGCGCCTCATCCGAAGCGACGACGATCGCCCGATCCCACGCGCCCGACTCGATGCGGGCGCATGCCAGCGCCATCGCTTCCAGGCCAGAGTTCCGCGAACCAATCACCGACGCGCACGGCGCGGTGACCCCGAGCGCCATCGACACATGCCCGCTGCCGATGTTCGGCACCGACTCGGCGAAGAGGAGCGGATTGGCCAGATCGACACCGGACTCGACCAAGTCACGGTAGTAGCGCTCCGTGAAGTCCACCGCTCCGTGCCACGTCGCGCACAGCACCGGCGTGGATCGAAGGAAAGCGTTGTCGATCGCGGAGGATTCCGCGAGGTTCCGCACCGCGGCGATCATCATCCGAGGAAGCATGGCCACGCGCCGGTACCGCGCGCGGTCCACGTAACGGGCCAACACGTCGTCGATGGTCGATGGGCAATCTGCAGTGAACGCGGCCACGCCCGATGACCCTGTTCCCCCGGGGCACACCATCCCCCAACCCAAGATGGATGCAGCGGAGGTCGCGGGAACGTTGTTCCGAGGCGATGCGGTGCCCGATTCGGAAACCGTGACGGCGACGTTTGCCCCACCGAAACCGGCGGCCAGGCAAGTCACCCGCGTCGGCGTGCCCGGCTGGGGAACGCCGCGGAGCAACCGGAGCGACGGGAAGCACTCGGCGTCCGGTTCCGGCCCGGCCCCGGAGGGCACGATGCCCTGGCGACGGCTCTCGATGGCAATGGCAAGTTCGAGCGCCCCGGCGGCGGCCAATGGATGCCCCAACCGACTCTTGAGCGCGGCAACGGGCACCTCGTGCACGCGTGCTCCAAACGCATCCACGTAGGCCTTGAACTCCGCTGCATCGTTGCCGGGCGTCCCGGTGGCGTGGGCCAGCAGCAGATCAGGCATCCGGGGCCCAAGCACCTCCGTCGCCTGACGCAGGGCGGTGGCGGCGCCGCGGCCCTCGGGGTGGGGATGCGTCAGGTGATGGGCGTCGCTCGACTCACCGATGCCGTCGATGAACCCAAGAACAGGAAGCCCGTCCATCGCCGCGTCCCCGGCACGCCGAAGTACGAACAGCGCGCATCCTTCCCCGACCTTCATTCCCTCGCGGTTGGCGGCGAACGGTCGAAGCGGACCTTCGGCGATCAACTGCAGCGCCGAGAAGCCCCCATACACAAATTCGGACATCGGGTCGTATCCACCGGCAATGATCGCATCCGCGCTCCCGGAGCGCAGCAGCGCGCAACCGTGCGCGAGCGCGGAGAGCCCCGACGCGCATGCGCATGACACGGTGATCATCGGCCCCGAGATCGGCATACCTCGCGTGGCGCGCCTCAGCACCGTGGAGGCGGGAATCATGCAGTAGTGCTGCATGGCGGCGGCCTCGTCCCCGGCACGCTGCGCCCGCATCGCCGCACCGCAGTGGCGCATGCCACCGACCGTCGTGCCCACCACCACCGCGTTCCTCGCCGGATCGGCCGACAGGACGCGGGGACGATCCGCACCGGCCAGATCCTCGAGCGCCGCACGAAGCAAACGTTCGGCGCGGAATCGATCGCCGTCCGAGTCCGGTTGCATGGGAACCTCGCCGGCGTTCCGACGGGACTTCGGCGGCTGCTCGAGCGCCGCGGGCGGCCGAATCCCAACCGCGTCCGCACGCATCTGCTCGACGATCCCGCGGACCGAGGTGCCGAGCGCGCCGAGCGCCGACATCGCGACGATGGCAACCTGATCGGTCATGCCAGCCCCCGTCGCGAGGAGATCCATGCCGACGTCATCGCCGCCACCAGTCCAGTCGCACACAAGGCAGCGATCGCCGTCCAATCACCATGGCCGTCCATTGCCGATCGGCATGCATCGATCGACCATGACGGGAACAACCACGAACCCAGTTCGGCCAGTCGCTCGGGCATGACGAAGCGAGGAATCATGGCCCCGGAACCCGCGGCAAGCACCAGCGACACCACGGGGACGATCGCCGCGAATCGCGAACGTGTCCCGCAACCGACCGCAACGCACTCCATGAATCCAGCCACCGCGAACGCACTGGCCGCCGCGGCCAACAGCAGCATCGTGGCCGATCGTGGAACCGCCCCGAAGAACAGGCTGGCCCATGCCAGGGTGATGCCCAGCTGCGCCAGGCCGATCACTGTCATCGCCGCGATACGCGAGCACGACATCGACCACGGCCCGATGCCGAGCGATGCCAGTCGCTGCCCGAGCCCGGCGGCCTCGTTGGCAAGTCCCTTCGCGGCAAGCGATGAAAGCGCGAACATCATGAACACGATGCAGATGCCGACGGATGCTTCCCGGATCAAGCGGTTCGGGCTTCGCGTCGCCGCGATCTCGATGGTTGCCGTTGGCGTGCCGAACGCGTCCACGGCCGCCAGCTCAAGCAACTGCGCGATCATTCCTGAAGCGCCCGGAAGCGGGATCTCGGTCAACACATCGACGCGGGCCTCGTCCCTCGAGAATCCCTGCGGAATGGTCACCACCGCCGATGGTCGGTTCGTGCCGACGCCGGCGGAATCGCCGCGGACCACAGTGATCGGCTCGGTGGCTCGGCGCTCGATGGCCTGCGCGAGCAGTCGTCCGTCGTCCGACTCCGACGCGTCGTCAACGATCAGCTGAATGCGCATGCCACCGGGAGACTCCAGGTGCCCGTAGAAGGCGCCCACGAGCGAGAAGAATGCGATCGGGGCAATGATCGACAGCAGGACCGATGCGCGGTCGGCCACGAACGACCGGAGGATGGCAACGGTGACGCCGATCACGGCGCGCCCCCGCGGACCCGCCAGAACGCGAGCCATTGGTCGGGCGATCCGCGAATCGCGCGTTCCATCGACGCCACGAGTTGCCGTTGCGCAGCGTGTCCGGGCACTTCGTGACTCCGCAGGATCTCCTGCGGCATGCAGATCGGGTCGTCCATCGTGACGGCCAGGCCGCCCGCGCCTTGCGTGCAGAACGCGGGAACGATCGCCGCTCCACATCCCACCGCAAGGCGGACGGGGCCAGTCGGGAGCACCGCATCATCGATGCCGAGGAACGACATGCGGGCGCCGTGCTGGCGGGGCATCACTCGGTCGGCATGCATGACCACAACTTCGTTCGCCTCAAGCGCATCACGAAGCGCAATCCATGCGTCCACGCCGTCCGACACACGGTGCTCGACGATGCCGATCGACGCCCGCATCCTGCTTCGCGCCTGCTCGAAGCGCGGCATCGGATCCGGGTGGAAGAGCACGTGGACACGGCTTTCGTACTTGCGCAGCAGCGCGAGGCATGGTTCGAAGGAGCCCATGTGAATGCTGGCGACGAGCATTCCGCGTGCGTGTGCACGTGCCCGGTGGTACCCATCCTGTCCACTGAAGTCGACGATCCGATCGGCCAATGCATCGGCGGTGGACGTGCTGGAACTCAGCGTGTCGCGAATCGCGTTCTGCATGCGCAGGATCACGGTTGACGTCACGCGGTGCACGTCCTCGGCCGTTGCGGATCCGCCGAGCGCCAGTCGCGCATTCTCCGCGACCACCGACCGCAGCGAAGCCGAGAACGCACCAAGTCCACGAGCGACCGATCGCGTCAGCATCGGCGCGGCACCCGGGAACATCTCCAGCGCGCGGTAGTAGACCCCGTTCACGAGGACGCGCGATGCCATGTGCCCGATAGCGCTCACGGTGAACCCCCAAGATCGATCACCGTGCACTCGCTGCCGACGATCGCGAACGGATCATGACAGGACAGCACGGCCGTTCCGCCGGCGTGGGCGATGTCGCGAATCTGCCCAGCGAGCAGTTCGCGGCCGCGCGCGTCAAGTCCGGCCTCGGGCTCGTCGAGCACGGCCAAGCGCGGGGCGTGGACGAAGCACGCCGCCAGGGCGACCCTCCGGCGAAGTCCGCCCGAAAGCGTCGTGACCGGACGAGCGGAGCACTCCGACAGCCCCCACCGGGCGATCGCCTCCCGCACCGCGCCGTCCAGGTGGCGTCGATCGACACCGGCCAGCCGCGCGAAAGTCGCGATGTTGCGCTGGGCATCCAACTCGGTGAACAGCCCGCCTTCCTGCGGATGGAATCCGATCCGGCCAAGCGTGTGATCCACCCAGCAGGCACCTCCGTCGGGTCGCCGCGCACCAGAGATGCACCCCAGCAGGGTGGACTTCCCCACCCCGTTCGGGCCCCGCACGGCGACGATCTCGCCGGCGTGGGCCACCAGCGACTGGTCACGCAGGACGTGGACCGGTCCGAAGCTGACCGAAAGTTTGGTCGCGCGCACCGTCGGCCGCCTTGCTGGCGCCACTCCGGGCCGCGCAGAGAGCAAGAAGCGGCCCAGCGAGATCCGCTGGGTCACGATCTCCCGTAGCCCCGCCGCCTCGGCTGCGGCGTGCGCCTCGTTGCGGGTGAATCCCCGACGGACGCTCGCCACGGCATCGTGCCGCAGTTCCCTGCGGCTGCCGAGGGTGGAGAGCCATGCGCCCGCCAACCCCGCGTGGTCGCGCAACAGATCGATCCAGACCACCAGCTCACCGGCGGCAGCACCCATCCCATGAAGGGCGCGCACGACATCCTCGTCCGACAAGTGGTGCAGCACCAACGAACACGACGCCACATCGAATGCGCCGTGAGGAAACGGCGACTGCAGCACGTCGGCCTGGACGCTCGCGTACCTGCCGTTGGAGCGCGCCTGCGCGTACTCCACCGCGACGGCACTCCGGTCCGATGCCGTCACGCGCATCCGGCGACCGGCCCGCGCGCCCACGTCGTGCAATCGTGCGGCAACGGCACCGCCGCCGCTGCCGAAGTCAATGACGTTCAGGTCGCCCCGGGCACGCGCCGGGCACCGACGGCCAACCTCGGACAGGATGTGCTCGGCCGTCCGCCCGACACGATTCAGCCGCTCCAGGAATCGATACTCGGCGTGGATCAACTCGCACGCCGCATCGGCGTTGTCCATGCTCTCCCGCTGCCGGGATCGACGTGCGAAGGTCGGGAAGTCCACGATCCGCTGGGCCCTTGGTGAGTGGGTCGATGCCACTGGTCCTGACACCGCGCGGCACTTCCGCGAAGATATCCTCCCTCGACGGCAACGGCCTGCCGCTGGGGCGGCCGGGCAACACGGACACGAAGGAGGTCGTCGATGAATCGCTCCACCACGCTGGCCGCCTGCGGCGTCATGCTGGTTGCTTCGCTTTGCGGCTGCGGCACGTCCGATTACGGACGGATCACGCACAAGATGGCCGAGTACGAGGTGCGCGCGACACGGGACCGGCAGTCCCTCGACGAGTCAAAGGACAAGGCCGACAAGTTGGTCCACCTCAACGCGCTCATCCGCAACACCGAGCTGCAGCTCAAGATCGCCCGACGGATCAACCCGGAGTCGAATCCGCAGTATCGGAACGGGAAGATGGACCTGAAGGCGGCGCGGGCCGACAAGGAAGCGCGCGTCTCTGGCCTCGAGACCCGGCTCAGTGAGTACATCAAGCAACGGGATGCGCTGAACGCGGGCTGAGCCCGGCAACCGCGCCCGAGGACCGGACGACAGCGAACGCCGCCGAGGCGATCGCTCGATACGCGCTGCCCGTGCCGAGTCGGTGGATGGCCTGGGGCACCGCGCGCTCGATCCAGTCCGCGTCATGCTCCGAGATCACCATGGGCGGAAGCAGTTTCAGCGTGGGGCGACGTGCGCCCGTGACCTGAGCAAGCAATCGCTCGTGACGGCACAGGTCGGCCACCAGCGCCTGCCCCAGCAGCGGTTGCGTGACCTGCGTCAGCAGCGGCATGCGCCACGGCCCTGGCACGGATTCAAGGCGAAGGTCGATGCCGATCATCAGGCCGCGGCCGCGCACCTCACCAGCCGCCGGTGACGATGCGAGCAGCAGGCGCAATCGCTCGCGGATGCGCGTGCCAAGCGATGCCGCGCGCTCCACCAGTCGATCGTCGCGGATGGCTTCCAACGTGGCGATCAATGCGACCATCGCCAGCGGGCCCTCGTGGTGCGTGGAGCTGTGCACGAAGGCGCGTTCCATCGACGAGTACGTGGACGACCAGATCGCGGGGGGAACGAGCACGGCGCCAACCGGCACGAATCCTCCGGACATCCCCTTCGACAGCACCACGATGTCGGGCTCGATGCCATCGGCGTCCGAGGCAAGGAACGTGCCGGTTCGACCCATTCCGGTCTGAACCTCATCGGCCACCAGCAGCGCTCCGGAGCGTCGGCACAGTTCCTGCACCGCACGACCATCGCCAGGCGGGAGCGACCGCAAGGTCTTGCCCTGCACGGGCTCCAGCACGACCGCCGCGACATCGCCACCGGCCAACTCGCGCTCCAGCGCCGCAAGGTCCCCGAACGGCACCGTCCGGCAGCCGGGCACCAGGTCGCCGAATCCGCGCTGGAGATCCCGGTTTCCGGAGACCGAGAGCGATCCGAGCGTGAATCCGTGGAAGCCATCGTCCCAGCCGACCACGCCCGATCGACCCGTGTGGCGACGCGCGAACTTGATCGCCGACTCCACCGCCTCGGTTCCGGAGTTCGTGAAGTACACGCGATCATCCGGCCGACCGGCCATGGCCTTCAGCATGCCGGCAGCCTCCGCGGCCAAGCCGTTCGGCGAGAACCGCACCCAGGCCGGGGGCGCAAGCTGGATGCACTGCACCAGCGCGTCGGTGACGCGCGGATGGCCTCGGCCGAGCAGAAGCGCACCGAATCCGGCCAGGCAGTCCAGTGACTGCGTCCCCTCGGAATCCCAGAGGTATGGGCCTTCGCCGCGCGTGAATGCACGGTCCATGCCGGACACGGCCATCAGCCGGTGCAGCGCCGGGTTGAGATGATGGTGGCACGCGGAGCCTGCACGTGCGGCCGATCGCGCAAGCAGGCTCGCCACATCCGTGCGATCGGACATTGCTTGATACTAACCTGACCCGGTGGCTGACTCGGCAGTGATCATCCCCTTGTTCAACCACGCCGGCACCATCGCCGACGTACTCGATGAAGTGATTGGTTCGGGTCGAGCGGTGATCGTGGTGGATGACGGGAGCACGGACGGCGGCATGGAGCGGGCGCAGGCGGTGATGGCCTCGGCGCCCGCAGGGAGTCGTGCCGTTCGCCTGCAGCGGAACATGGGCAAAGCGCAGGCACTTCGCCGCGGCATGCAGGAAGCCCGGTCCATCGGTGCGCGCATCGCGATCACCGTGGACGCCGATGGCCAGCACGATGCGTCGCGCATCGACGCCTTTGAGCGGGCCATGGACGATGCGGGTCCGGGCACCTGGATGGTAGTGGGCGATCGAGGACCGATTCCCGCCAACTACCCGCTCGGTCGGTTGGTCGGAAGGATGCTGAGCAGCTTGGCGGTGCGTGCCGCGTGCGGTCGCGAGGTCGGCGACGCCGCATGCGGAATGCGCGCCTATCGGCTGAACGAGATCCTCTCGATCCGCTGCATCGGGGGCCGCTACGCGTGGGAAGAAGAGGTGATCATCCGCGCAGCGTGGCGCGGCGGGCGGACCGCCGAGGTTTCGATTCCCGTGATCTATCGTGACCCCGCGGTGGCTCGCAGCCACTATCGGTTCATCCGTGACTGGTCCGAGGGCACGCTGGTGCTCGGTGGGTCCGTCCTGGTTCGCGTACTGGATCCACGGGCACGTTGGGCGCCGGACGGTGCCCCGATGACCGAAGTCCTCTGGCCAATCGCCGCCGGTGGTCGGATGACGTCGCTGATGGCCGTGTTTGCCGCGGGGATCTCCGGGACCGTTGCCGCGGTAGTGGCGCTGATTGCTGATGGTGCGGCGGCACAGGGCGTGACCGCCGCGGTCATCGGGCTGGCGGCACTGCGCACGCGCACGCCGATCATGGCCGTGGCCGCCGGTGCGTGCGTGGGATGGCTGCTCCCCGTGGCGGGCCTGCTTGCATCGTTGCCGGTGGCCCTGGTCGCTTCGGTGGCCCTGATCTCCCGCATGCGCCGTGAACGGCCGGCCAGCGCCGCGGCACGCGCCTAGCGGTCCGCGAGTCGCGTGATCTCGTCGCGCATCCGCAGCAGGAAGTCCGCGTGCGACTCGCCGGGATGAACGCCGGTCGGCTCACCCGCCCGGACCACGACGCGGCCGTGTCGAATGGCCTTTGAACCCACGGGCATCAGCTGGTCCGTGCCACGGATGCCGACGGGCAGGACGCGGGTCCCGGTGTGCGCGGCCAGGTGCGCAACGCCCATGCGAAACCGGCCCATCTGCCCCGAGCGAGAGCGGGTGCCCTCGGGAAAGAGGATGACGTTCCAGCGATTGCGGAGGATCGCGGTGATCCTAGGGATGCCGTCGCCCATGTCGTCGCCTCGCCCGATCAAGCAGACGCGATACGCGTTGGTCACGTAACTGCAGGTGCACGCACGAAGCGCGCGGCGAAGCCCGCGATCGGCCGAGGACGGCGCGAAAAAATCGCGCGCGCCGACGGTGGCGGTCCGCGCACGCTCCGGGGCGGGCAGTGCGTAACGAATCGCGAGCGTGTCGAGCAGGCTGACGTGATTGGCGATGATCAGCAATGGCCCGTGGTCGAACCTCGCCTGGTCGAATCCGCTCGACTCAAATCCCACCATCAGCGCCAGCTTGACGGCGTCGCTGAGGCGATCGCCGAACCATGCGGTGCAACGCGACGCGGGAGTGAGAAACGGCGCCGTCACGGCGGGTTCAGGCGTCAACGATTCTCCGGACGGCACGGCATGGAGGGTAACGGGCGCCGGGGGCGTCACCGGTCGCCAGGGGCGTCAACGGTCGCCGGGGGAGCGGTTTCGCTTCCCGCCGGCAAGCGCCACGCTGACGGGCTGCCCGTCGGGGTTCGGCAGGATTGCGCTGCGGCTCCAAGAGGGTGGGGCGAGCGCCGCACGCACGCCGCTGGTGCCCCAAGGCTCCGTCGGCAGCCCAAGCGGACCACGATCGAGGTCTTCGTCGTTGTCCGAATCCTGGAACGCGGACACGGCAACCGTCCTGCCTTCCGGCACCCGAAACCGGAACTCCACCGAGCTGCCGGTCGGATCGTGGCTCTGTCCATCCCAGATGCCGGCACGGGTCATGAAATCCGACGCGTTCACGTAGACGGCGCACCTCACCGGGCCGCCGCCGGGCATGACGCCGGTCACGATCACCCGCAGCGGGACCATCGGTCCGGACCGGAGGTCGGCTTCCGCCACGGTGGACGTAGCGGCGCAGCCAAACATCATGGCCGGCAGCGCCACGATCGCCACCACGGCTGCCGCACGGCCAAAGAACGGATTCGGGTGTCCATGCATGCTGAGTCCCGCGCGTGATACCTCACGCCACGCGCGGCGACATCCCCGAACTTTCTCCGATTTCCCGGGGGCGGTCGCGCCTGAGCCGTACCGTGGCCGCCGGAGGAATCTCGCATGGAACAACATCCGGAATCCGCGGCGGCGCGCCAACGGGCGCGTGCGCCGGGCGATCCCTCGCACGCCTTCGACGTGGCCACGCTTCGCCAGTTTGTGGGCGCACCGTGGGCGATCGGCGTGCTCGAGGGCGCGGCGGACCGCGCGGTGCAGTGCGGTCGGGTCCTTGAGGACACGCTGATCGTGGGCCCGCCCGGAAGCGGGAAATCGGTCGTCGCGCGTGCGCTGGCGCGCGATGCCGCGCAGCGCGTGGTCGAAGTCGACGCGGCGTTGGTGCGCAGCACCAAGCACGTGGCTCGCGCGATGCGTGCGCTTGAGGATCGTGACGCACTCATCCTGCGGCGGATCGACGAACTGCGACCGGGCCCGATGCGCATGCTTGCGTCGATGATGGTCGCGCGGACGCTCCCGCGCGAACTTGACCCCGGGCCGGCGCTTGCCGAGTGCACCATCATCGCGACGGCGGAGCGGATCCCGCGGCACGGCGCATCGCTGCGCCGGTTGTTCCCGTTGGCGGTGGAACTTCCGGCCCCGTGCACGGACGCATGGGTGGCCGCGGGCTTCCGCGCGGCCCAGGCGCTCGGCGCACCGCCCACGCCCGAGGTGCGCGCGGCGGTCGAGCGGAGGATCGAGGCCGCGGTGGTCGGGGCATGGCTGGCAGGCGGTGAGGGCAGCGCCGGCGCGGGCGCCGCCGGCCGCTGGAGGCGGGTGCACGGATGTCCGGAAATGGCCGTGAATCTTGCGGCAATTGCACGAATCGTGGCCGCGGTGGGTTGACGCGACCTC
>Ga0169931_10006790_pt1 | contig 17142 bp, 14 predicted proteins | sample Kivu_15m_20L_FD_129675 | JGI IMG/M metagenome (GOLD analysis project Ga0169931, IMG submission 129675) | Freshwater microbial communities from Lake Kivu, Western Province, Rwanda to study Microbial Dark Matter (Phase II) - Kivu_15m_20L... | ecosystem: Environmental > Aquatic > Freshwater > Lake...
AAAAAAACGACGCAACATCATCATATTCAATGTTTTTCCAAATCTTCGTGGTCGAGGAAAAAGAAAAACGACACTCTTGTTCTCAACAAGTTTTTGGATGAAGGGCGTTTTGTCCACATAGTACAACTCGTTATGAATCAAGGATTCAAAGTCGTGGTGTCCTATGGCGATTTTTTTGAGCATAGTGCAAAGATATGCGAAGGATTGGATTGAAGAAAGCCAACAATTTCTATACTACATTCGTTTCATCAATAATATACAAAGGTCTGTTCTGAACATTCTTATTGATTCGGCTTATGTATTCTCCGATAATTCCAATCGAAATCAATTGAACCCCTCCGATGAACATTGAACTAATTATGAGTGAAGTCCAACCTGTTATCGTTTGTTCAAGCACAAAATGAGAAAAGATGGCATAGAGTATCACCAAAAAAGAAAAGAAAGAAATTACGATTCCCATTTTTGTGACCAATTGCAAGGGAACATCAGAAAAACCAGTTATTCCATCGAGTGCAAATTTTAACATTTTTGAAAAAGGATAACCCGTTTCTCCAAACTGACGTTCGTTCCGTTCAAACAAAACATGGGTTTGACGAAATCCAAGCCAAGCAATTTGTCCACGAAGAAATTTATTTTGCTCCGGCATTTGTTTGAGTAAATCCACAATTTTCCGGTCGATTAAACGAAAATCACCCGTATCCACTGGAATTTCTACGTTTGTAATTTTCTTGAGTGTTCGATAAAAATATTTGGCGGTCACTTTTTTAAACCAACTTTCACCTTTTCTTTTAGCACGCTGACCGTAAACCACTTCAAACCCTTCCTTGTGCTTTGCCATCATTTGAGGAATCACCTCAGGTGGGTCTTGTAAATCACCATCAATTATCACAACAGCCTCACCAAGCGATTTATCCAAACCTGCTGTTACCGCAATTTGATGCCCAAAATTCCTACTGAAATGAATGTATTTCACTCTGCTATCAGTGGATGCAAGTCGTTTTAACTCAAGGAAGGAATTATCCCTACTTCCGTCATTCACAAAAATCAACTCAAAATTGGTTGTGATTGGTTCAACAGCCGCCTTCACACGATTGTACATGAGTTGAATACTCTTTTCTTCATTGTAAACTGGAACAATAACGGACAAATCAACAATTTTCATTTCGAATATTTTAAACGTTTAAAATCTTCATTCATTACCCATTTCGCTTCTTCATACAAAACAGAATCAAGATTATTATTCATTTCTAATGCCTTGTCTTTAACGTGCTTATACCAATTTAAATCTGATTGTATTTTTTGAACATATTGGTAAATAGCCAAATACTTAAAGTATTCATTAATTTGATCATTTGATTTATGGATAAACTGTGATGGGTTAGAGTAAACATTTATTTCCACACCTCGAAATTTATCAATCTTCTCGGTTTTTAGGAAATAATCATCTAGTATTCCATCCAAATCTTTTTCAAATTCTGTTGATGAGAAAACACGAAAAACCAATACTTTATCGAAAAGGGAATAATTCAATTTTTTCAGTGTTAAATCAAGCTCATTAACTGCTATGACACCATTCCTTGTTAATTGTTCAACTTGCAAAAAATACTTGCAAAAAATTTTATTATCAAAATAAAGACTAAAATTGGCAACAATGTCTTTGGTGTGAATAATAATTAAGCTGTTTTTAGATTTGTGAGTTTTTACATATTCAACAGCTTCCCTTATTTCCATTTGCTTTTTAAATTTCGTCTTCATGGAAAATGCAAACGAGAAAAAAAGTAAACTAAAAATATAAATAGAATATTTTCTCCATTTTTCATTTGATGAATACACAATAAAAATGATTGAAATAAAGACAGGTGTTACCGTAAACATTAAATATCGTCGAGTAAACATTGGTGTAAATTGTGAAACAAAGAATAGCACCAGAAATGAAGTGAGTATAAAAAATAAATGAAAAAGAATAATATTGTCATTCTCAACCAATATTATTTTATTTTTAATTTTTCCAATTAGCCAAATTAGAAATGTAAAACATATAAGAAAAACAACTAAATAACTGTCGTTAAATAATTCTATTAATAAACGGGGTAAATCATTTATTGAAGGTGATGTAACCATTTTATTTGCACCGTGATTAAAAGAATTAGAGAAAAACATCTGCCCTTTATATAACATGTAAATAAATAAACCCAATCCCAATGAATATTTTAAAAAGTAATCGATTATTTGTTGAATAGACCTTTTAGACGCTAAAACAAAAAACAATAGATATAATCCATGTATCAAAACAACTATTCCTTCAATGTAGTGACTATAGAAAATCATGATATACCAAAGACCCAGAAATAGGGAAACATGTATACTCGGTTCACGTAGAAATTTTAAAAAGAATAGATTTGAAACAGTTATAAGTAGAAATATCCAAGTATAGGCACGCGCCTCATTGGCATATTCGATATTAATACTAGAAAACAGAAATAATAAAACAAGCGAAATTGATGCAGAAATTCCAAGTCTTTTTCTAGTCCAAGAGAAGAGTATGACAACATTAATTAAAGAAAATAATAGACTCAAAAACCTTAATTTATCTTCTGAAAAACTTACCAAGGCTATCCAATACTTTACTATAAAATAATAAATCGGTGGGTTTGAATCCCATGTTGATACAAGAAAAATATCCTCTTTAGTTCCCTGAGAATGAAAATAGGAAAAACACTCATCGTACCATAAACCTTCGTTTGTTTGAAAGGAAATAAACCAAATTAATGAAACAGAAAAAACTATTAAATTGGGTAGATTGAATGAGGTTTTAATCAAATCGCTCCTAAATATTACATCAAAAAAATCGGTAATTCGACTAGTTTTCATGATGCTCAAATTGTTTGGTTAAAGATAAGGGACGAAAACTAGTGTATAAATCGTAAAAAAGATGCAAAATGGTGAGAAGGAAAATGCCCGAAATGAAACGCGGCATAAAAATCAATGTACCGTAATTCTTCCAGCCAAATGCCATTAAACAGCCTTCCATATTTTGAAACACCGCAAAACTTAACAAAACGAGAATAGCCCAACGTCTAAATATAAGTGCATAAGCAATACCGAAAATCAAGGCAGGATGAGAGTATCGTTCGTGCATTTGTGTATTAAAGTAGAAAAATACAAGCGGAATTAAAGTGCCAATAATGAGAACTTGTCTCAAACTTAAAGGCTGCATCGTTTTTTTTGTAAAACGCTCAATAAAAAATTTCAAGGGCAGTAAAAGGGTAAAAAAACTTGCCGTACAGAACATTAACAAGCCCCAATTATTGTAACTAATACCCCAGAATTTCACGGTATCTTTAATTTGCATTAAATCACCTGAAAAGAATATAAACCAAACGTTATAAGCAGCCATCGACATAACTGGAATTTTTCCTTTTGATTCTAAAGCTACTCTTAACACTTCATTTGCTTGTCCTTCGATAAGAAATGGAAGTACGATAGTTAATTGTGTAATAATGGCAGCAATAATGGGATAAACCACATCTTTCCAGCCTTTCTCTAACGGATGTGTAGCCATAATTGCAGGCAAAACAGGAAGGAAAATTATTGCTTGGAGTTTCATGTTTACCGCAATAACAAATAGAATCGCACCTAATATATAAGCTCTGTAATGTGTGGAAATGACAGCAGCAAAACAGAAAAATGCCAGAATTGCATCTACTTGACCCCAAATTAAAGAATTGTGCAACACTGCTAAATTACAGAGGTAGAAAAGCGAAAATATAAATGAATGCTTATTGCTGAATCCATTTCTTCTGAGCATGTATGCCAATATCAACGTTGACCCAAATTCAAACATTAAGTTAACATATTTCATGTAGCCGATATTTGCGGCTATTTCTTCTGGACTTCCTTGTATTCTTCCGAAAATCCCTAGCAAATAGTGATAAAATGGAAGATAATCTGTTCCAGACTCATAAATTTTAGCCCAACCATGGGTAAGATTATACGTTGACCAAGTGACCCAAAATTGTATATCAAAGTGATGACCTGTGTTGGGTGTCAGCACCATCAATAAAATCAATATTGGAAGATAGTACCAAAAGTTTTTCATCATTCCGCAATTTTCAACCAAAAGGATCCTCCGTGTTGTTCCACTTGTTGAGTGTTTGGATGTTTCCAAAATTCTGAAATTAAATCCGCTAATTCAGGTGTTTGAGAAACATAATAATTGGGGAAAAAAGGTTTGTACTTAGAAGCATTTGCCAAAAGGAAAATTGCCAATCCGTATTGTTCAGAATAAAATCTGTCACACATGAATTGAGGGTAATCAAAAGGAATGTAAATGTCGTGAACATGAACGATTACTCCTTTTTTCAAGCGAGGCAACACTTCCAAGAAGAAAACTGTAGCGTCAGAATTCGGTAACATTCGATGGGAATTGTCCACGAACAAAATATCGTTTTCCTCCAATTCAGCTAGAAAGGAAAAATCAATATGCTCGAAAGGTTTGCGAACCACTTTATCCGCCAACACATCAATCTCTGCTCGTGGCTGTGGGTCAATTGAAATAATTTCTGTTTTAAGATTATGATTTTTTTTGGCGAAATAAGCCACCTTAGTTGAATTTCCCGAACCAATTTCAACATATTTTTTCGGGTGAATTTCGGCGATAAAAGTGTAAAGCATCAGAATATCCAATCCTGGTAAAAAACCATTATTCCAAACGGGAACATCGTTTCGAGTTTCACTTTTGGCATCTTTTATCTGTTGTAAATCAGAGAAATACTTTTTTGACACAGACAACCAATGGTCATAATTGCTCTGTTCGTTCTTTACGATTTCCAATAATTCAGGATGTGCGGGTTTACCGTGACCAAAACGAGGCTTTACATCCACAGGATATTCCAAAAAAACTTTCTGATAGCGAGGATGAAGAAATTTAAAAATTGATTTTAACATGAACCGAAAATGGGTTAGGGCTACAAAGAAAAGGAAATTGAAGCATAAAGCGCAATTTTGTGTCGCAAACGGTGTTAAACTAAGGTTGTTTCAATTTTAATTTTACCGTATTAGGGGACTTTCTTTTCACCATGCTATTTCCTTTCCATACCTTTGTGCGGTTTTACTGATCTCCTTGAAGTGCTTTTGCGCCTAAACCAGTAAATCCCTTTGAAAATGAATGCATTAATTTTTAAGATGCGCACAATATTATTTTTATTTCTCTCCCTATTTGCACTACAATTGAGTGCACAATCATTAATCATTAACGAAGTTTCTCAAGGACCAACTGGATCGAAAGAATATGTCGAGCTTTTGGTGCTTCCCGGTGCAGGACCTTATTCTTGTGACAACTACTGCGCAGATATTCGCGGATGGATAATTGACGACAACAACGGTTATTTTTCTGGTGGACAAACCTCTGGAACAGGAGTAGCCGCAGGTGCAGTTCGTTTTCCAAACATTCCTTTTTGGTCCTGTGTGCCTGTTGGAACACTAATTGTGATTTACAATAACAACGACATAAACGCTTCTTTACCTTCTCAAAATGATGTCAGTACGACAGACGGAAATTGTAGATTGATTTTACCTGTTTCATCGAGTTTATTGGAATATCAAACCACCAGTCCAAATACAACATCTAGTGCATACCCAAATACGGGTTGGATTTTAGGTGGGTCTCCTTGGAGTCCTTTGGGAATGTCAAATTCGGATGATTCTTTTCAAATTTATTCCGCGGCAGGTCAAACAACACCTCTTCATGCAGTAAGTTGGGGAAACAACAACACCAATAACATTATCTATTTTGCTGGCCCTGCAGGAAATTCAGTTTATTACTTTGCCAACACCAATTCCAATGATCCTTCCAGTCAAACCAACTGGATTTCAGGAACTTGCGGGAATAATGGCTCACCAAATGACCAAACTCCAGGTTCACCTAACAATGCAGCGAATGCAACATTTATTGCCTCATTAACAAATAGTTGTGCTGGTCCGCTGACATTGACACAAGGAACGATTAATGCAGCTTCAAATTGTCTGTGCAATGGTGAGGCGACTGTAAATGTGCAAGGTTCACTGAATCCCTACACTTTTATCTGGTTGGATAATACCGATACACCTATCAATCAAACCTCGGCAACAGCAACAGGTCTTTGCGCAGGAACTTACAAGTGTATTGTTACTTCTGCGATAGGCTGTATAGACACATTAGTTGTTTCCGTTTCAGATTTGAATGCTGTAACACCATCTTTTGATCCAGTTGCTCCCGTTTGTCAAGGAACGCCATTTTCGCTTTCAAATACTTCTACCAACAATATTTCCGGAACATGGTCTCCAGCTTTTAATTCTCAGCAAACGACTACCTATACGTTTACCCCAAATCCTGGTTCGTGTGCGGTTCCAACAACACTTTCTGTTACGATTGACCCATGTGGATTAAACCAAGAAACGTGTTTTAAAGTAGTCACGTTTAATCAAGTCATCGCAAGTTCTTGTTTGGTTGGTGCTGATGTTGGAGACGAAGATCCAGCTATTTCAATTTGGTGTAACAATTCTCTTACTACACTACTTTACGGCACTGAATGGACATTGAATATTCCGTCAGCGGGAACATACAACCTACCAAATCCTTGGAATGTTTGCCAACAAAATACCAATACTTGGAACGTTGGAGCCATTCCAAATAACGTGACTGGACTAACTGTTTTTGTACAGACTTATGAAAGTAATGACAGTAATTGTCAAAACCCTATGTCTAACACTGATGGCTGTAGGGCAAGTGCAAACCATACCATGAATCTTTCTCTTGGTACACATGTCTTGGATATTGGCGGACAACTTTCATACAGATACACAGTTACTGAAACCAACCTTATTTCAAACGTAACACTTGCCAATTCCGTTTGTAATGGAAATACATACGACGCTACTTTGACAGTGACTTACATCAATCCAGCGTCACCTTGTGGATTAAGTGGGACCTTAGGTAATTTGATAGTGAACGGACAAACTTTTACCGCAACAGGTTCACCTCAAACGATTACGCTTTCCAATCTTCCTGCGGACGGTCTGCCAGTAAATATCAACGCTTACTTCGACGGAAATTATGCCACATGTCAGTACAATGCAACGAATGTTTTTACAGCACCTCAACCACCTTCTTTAGTTAGTTTTACAGGTGAAGGGACATATTGCGGAAACGAAACGCCAAATAACATTGTTGTGGATGCAAATGGAACAGCACCTTTTTCGGTAAATTTCCTATTAAACGGACAAGCAACCACTATTTCAAGTCCAACCAATCCAATTTCTTTAGGAAATACACCCGGTGTATATGAATTAACAGAGCTTACTGCTGGTGGATGTATTGCGTCTGTTAATGGTGTGCAAACCATCACTATTTCAAATGGTGTCACACCAGAATTTGATGAGGTAGAACCAGTTTGTGTAGGTGGTAGTTTTACGCTTCCCTCTATTTCAAACAACGGCATTGATGGAACTTGGACACCAGCTTTCAACAACACACAAACCACAACCTACACTTTCATACCAACTATCGGACAATGCGCCAATACCACCACTTTAACCGTTCAAATCACGAATGGACTTACACCAACCTTCCCGACTTTTGGCCCTTATTGTCCTAATGCAACGCCAGATGTTCTTCCAAGTAATTCGAATAATGGAATTTCGGGTACGTGGAGTCCAGCAATCATCAACACGACGCAAACAGGTTCAAGCGATTATACCTTTACCCCTACGGCAGGGGTTTGTGCGACTCCAGTAACCATTTCAATTACAGTAAATAATCTAACACCACCAATAATTCCAAGTCAAACGATTTGTTTGGGTGAAAGCACCGTGTTAAATGCCACAGGTAATGCTACTTATTCTTGGAGTGGAGGTGTACAAAATGGCGTTCCATTTACACCAACTGCAACAACAACTTACACACTTACCACCACTCAAAATGGTTGTTCAGCAACAAGTGAGGTTACAATTTTTGTTGACCAACCCTCCGCAGTTTCGGTGAGTGCTGATGTTACAATTGGCTTACCACCGCTGGTAGTTAATTTCACCAATAACAGTAACAATGGTTCCCAATTCGCATGGGATTTCGGAAATGGAATTGAGATTCCTGTAAATACTACTGTGGGTCAAGTAATGACTTACAATGAAATTGGTGTTTATGAAGTAATTCTTACGGGGATTTCCGGGGCTTGCGAAACAAGTGACACCGTATTGATTCAAGTGATACCTTATGCCCCTGCTGAAGTAATTGTACCCAATGTTTTCACACCAAATTCGGATAACGTAAACACTGTTTTTGAATTACAAATTCGATTCGTGAAATCATTTTCCGCTATCATTTTAAATCGCTGGGGAAATGTTGTGTTTGAATTAAACGACAGCAATCCACAATGGGACGGAGGTGATAGTGTTGATGGCGTTTATTTCGTGCTGTACAAGGCAACAGATTTCAATGATGTAGTAACAGAAGGACAGGGATTTGTACATTTGATGAGGTAGGGGGGAAGAATCTCAATCAGTTTTAGGATAATACCGACAGTGACACGTTTTAATCACTTAGGATTTTCGAAATTCAGGGAATTAAATTTTAGTAACCTTCTAGTCAATTACCTTATCTTTGAGTAAGAGATTTCATTATTTCGTCCAAAACTGAGTTTGTCAATTGAAATTCATTGAAGGACGAAATAAAACGTTAAAAGAAAGCATTAAATAAATGACAAAAAAAGATCAAACAGATATGCCTGCTTCATTTATTATCTTCAAAACTGAAGATGAGCAGGTTTCCATTGATGTAAAATTTGATGAAGAAACTGTTTGGCTTTCGCAAGAGCAAATGGCTGTTTTATTTGGTAAAGCGAGAACCACTATAACCGAGCACATTCGAAACATATTTAAAGAAGGAGAATTGCAAGAAGAAGTGGTATGTCGGTTTTTCCGACACACCACTCAACATGGTGCTATTGAAGGAAAAACCCAAGAAGTTAGCATCAAATTATATAACCTTGACGTAATAATTTCTGTAGGTTATCGTGTAAAATCTATACGAGGCACACAGTTTCGACAATGGGCAACCAAACGTTTAAATGAATACATACGCAAAGGTTTTGTGATAGATGATGAGCGTTTAAAAAATTTAGGCGGTAATGGTTATTGGAAGGAATTATTGCAGCGTATTCGCGATATCCGTGCCTCAGAAAAAGTGTTTTATCGTCAAGTTCTTGATATTTATGCTACAAGCATTGATTATGACCCAAAAGCAGATGTTTCGATTGCGTTTTTCAAAAAAGTTCAGAATAAAATTCATTTTGCCGTTCATGGTCAAACCGCCGCCGAAATCATTTATAATAGAGCTGATGCAGAAAAGGATTTTATGGGTTTGTTGACATTTCCTGGAAATCATCCATATTTGAAAGATGCTTTAATCGCAAAAAATTATTTAAACGAAAAAGAGCTGCGTGCTCTGGGACAAATTGTTTCTGGATATTTAGACTTTGCAGAAAGACAAGCAGAACGCGAACAAGCTATGTCAATGGAGGATTGGTCAAAGCATTTAGACCGAATTTTGACAATGAGTGGAGAAAACATCTTAAAAGATGCTGGAAAAATCAGTCATGAACAAGCACAAGATAAAGCAACACAAGAGTATAAAAAATATCAGCAAAAAACACTAAGTGAAGCTGAAAAAAATTACCTCGATAGTTTGAATCTACTTGACAAGAAAGCCAAAAATAAATAGACAAAGTAGGGTTTCCTATAAAAAAGTGTACATACTTTTTGGCAATCTACATTTTTTAGTCAGGAAAAATAAAATATACTTCTGTTTCTCTATACAAATAGGAATATGAGCTTAAATTTATAACCCCCCCTCAAAACGCCTTTTTTACTGCACTTTCCGAAATCTTACATTTTGTATTCTCATGAACTCGCGTGTAAGCTCCAAACTCATCATACCAAGAATGGCAACTGATTTGTGCTTGTGTGTCGATGACAAACCAACTTTCCAAGTAATCGTCAGGAATAGAAGTTGCATCGTCAAAATATACAATTGTTTTGGTTCCTTCTCTCACTACTTTTTTTAACGGGACAGGGGCTGTTAGCTTTCCTTGATTCAACAACGATATAGTCTTATTGTCTAAATCAATGTAATAAGTGCCATTAACTTCCTCTTTGTATCCCGACCATTCTGGATTTTGGAGAACTTCCTGATGATTAGTTTTTTCCCATCTTACGTGAGGTTGATATTCAAAAACATCTACCTGAATTACCTGACAAAATAAAGGATGAATGAACATCATAGCAATAGCATTGAACAGTGTTTTCATGATTTTTAGATTTTAGGTAATCTTCGTCGATAGGCCGTTTGTTTATTAAAATGTAACGATAAGCATGGAATAGGTTACGTTTCATATCGGTCACTCCCCAAAAACACAAATACCGCAAATGACACTTTTTTAGGGAAATAAATTTTAGTAACCTTCTGGTCAATTACCTTATCTTTGAGTAAGAGATTTCATTATTTCGTGTTGTACAAGGCAACAGATTTCAATGATGTAGTAACAGAAGGACAGGGATTTGTGCATTTGATGAGGTAGAAGCAAGAATTTAAATTCACGGTTGTTACTATTCTTAACCTTTTGGAAACCCAAGCAAACCTTTTGCTTGTTATTTTCGCGGATTCATGGCGCGTTATTTTATTGAACTTAGTTACAACGGAGAAAATTATTGTGGTTGGCAAAAACAACCCAATGCGCCTTCAGTACAAAATGTCATTGAAGAATCACTCACAAAATTGAACGGAAATGAAGCGATTGAAATTGTGGGGTGTGGTAGAACTGATGCTGGCGTACACGCACAAGAATACTTTGTTCACTTTGACTTAGATAAAGAAATAGACGCAAAAAATTGGGCTTATAAACTCAATAAGATGCTTCCAAAGGATATTGCGATTCATGCCATTTTCCAAGTTTCTGTTGAATTACACGCTAGATTTTCAGCCGAAAAACGTACTTATCGTTATTTCATCCACCAAACAAAAAATCCATTTCGTTCAAATTTAAGTTGGTATTATCCACAAAAATTGGATTTAGTTCAGATGAACGAAGCCGCTGAAAAATTAGTTGGAACCAAGGATTTCACCTCTTTTTCAAAATTACATACCGATGTGAAAACTAACATTTGTACTGTTTACAATGCAAAGTGGTATGAGGATGAAAACGGAATTTACTTCGAAATTAGTGCCAACCGTTTTCTGAGAAATATGGTTCGTTCGATTGTTGGCACTTTGATGGAGGTTGGACTTGGAAAACAAAATCCGTCATTCATTGACATTGTATTAAATGCTCAAAACAGACAAGAAGCCGCGGTTTCAGTTCCAGCACATGGTTTGTATTTATGGAAAATTGAATACCCAACTTTATGAGGTTACTTTTGATTTTTGTGTTGCTTTACGCTTATGCAGCCATTCGATACCATGTTGCAAAAGAACAAGTTGATTTCATCCATTTCCCTTTTGTTTTAAACAAAGCCATTGCATGGACCGCAGGAACGCTCTTTGTCTTGTCCATTTTACCAGATAAAATTTTACAAAAATTCCAACTTGGTCGTCGTGTTGTGGGTGTTTGGGGTTATCGTTTGGCAGTTGTTCACATTTTGGCAAGTATCATTTTGCTTTGTCCAGAATTGTATCCAAAGTTTTATACTGAAACAACACTCAATTCAGCGGGTTGGCGACATATTCTCTTTGGTGCAAGTTCTATTGCGTTGTTTACAGTCCCACTGTGGGCAAGTTGGAAAAATGCACCAAATGATGATTACCGTTATCGTTTTGGACGATGGGGAATTCTGATGAATCTTGTGCATGTTGCTTCAATTGGTGCTTCGGGTTGGCTGAAAGTGGATACATGGCCTTGGTTGATGCCACCCATTACTTTGTTGTTTGTTGGTTTCGGTGTGTTTGTGGTGATTTTGAGATATACGCGTTATTCGAAAAATTGAGCATACTTTTTGCAGAGTTGATTCCATTAAACCACTCAACCATGCATAAATATTTGATTTACAGCCTCATGTTGTTGACGTTGTTATCGTTAATTTCTTCAAGTCGAAGTAGTTTACCTGTCGTCAATAACAAGTCTTTTCAAGTTGGAGAAAAATTACGATACCGCATTACCTACGGTTTTGTTGACGCTGGAGAAGCTATTCTTGAAGTTAAATCAACTGCGAAAAAAGGAAACGGTAGAGACTTAATTCACGCCGTTGGAACAGGAAGAACATTAGGTGGATTCAATGCTTTTTACAAAGTAGAAGACGTTTACCAAACCTATTTAGACAAACAAGGTGTTTTTCCGTGGTTTTTTGTTCGACGTGTCAACGAAAGAGGATACATCATTGAACAAGACTATAACTTTCTTCAAAACAAAGCCAAAGTGGACAACGGAAAAGGAAAACTTTTCAATATTCCCATTGGAGCACAAGATATGATTTCCTCCTTCTATTATGCACGAACATTAGATTTTGAAAAATGTAAAAAGGGTGATATTTTTAGTTTTCCATGTTTTATGGACGACGAACTTTACACCTTGAAAATAAAGTATGTAGGAGACGAAACAATCCACTTGCGAAAAGGAAAGTTTCTGTGTATGAAGTTTGTTCCCGTGGTACAAACAGGACGCTATTTTAAAAGTGAAGAAGATGTCAATTTTTGGGTTACGAAAGATTTGAATAGAATTCCAATCTTGGTAAAAGCAAAAATTCCCGTTGGAATAGTAAAAATGCACCTTGTTGAGTGGTCTGGATTGAAAAATCCGTTGGAAAGTAAGAAGTAATCAAAATGATGACCTCAAAGTCATTTCAATTTAAATTGTTGAGCAAATGAACCAAAGATTGCTTACATGTTTCCTTTAGTTAATTTTAAACCCTCAAAATCTCAACAATGAACAATATTTTAATCGAAAAAGAAGGTCACATCCTTACGATAACAATTAACCGCCCATCACAGTTAAACGCTTTAAACAGAGAGACAATTGCCGAACTTCACGATGCGCTTGCTGACGCCGAAAACGATGTGAATGTTGGTGTAATTATTTTAACTGGAAGCGGAGAAAAGGCTTTTGTTGCTGGTGCGGACATTAAAGAATTCGCTCATTTTTCAATTCCTGAAGGTGGAAAATTAGCCGAAAATGGACAAAAAACACTCTTTGACTTTGTTGAAAATTTGAGCAAACCTGTTATTGCTGCCGTGAATGGTTTTGCACTTGGTGGAGGTTTGGAATTGGCAATGTCTGCTCATTTCAGAGTTGCATCAAGTAATGCAAAAATGGGATTACCAGAGGTTTCACTTGGTGTGATTCCTGGCTACGGCGGTACGCAACGTCTTCCACAACTTGTTGGAAAAGGAAAAGCGAACGAAATGATTTTTACTGCGGGAATGATTTCTGCACAAGAAGCTAAAGAATGGGGCTTGGTAAATCATGTTGTTGAACAAGATCAATTACTTGGTTTTTGTAAGGAAATTGCTGCTAAAATTTTGAAAAACTCACCGATGGCAATCGCTTCTGCAATTCGTTCTGTGAATGCGGGATTTAAAGATGGCGTAAACGGTTACCAAGCAGAAATCGAAGAATTCGGAAAATGTTTTGGCACACCAGAATTCAAAGAGGGAACAACCGCGTTTTTAGAAAAAAGAAAGGCCAATTTTAGAGCTTAATGTCCAACCCGATTAAGAAATTATTGGGGCAAACTGCTATTTATGGATTATCGTCCATAGTCGGTCGTTTGTTGAATTATTTGTTGGTTCCGCTGTACACGTATGTCTTTGCTGACCCAGCTCACTACGGCGTTGCCTCTGAATTGTATGCGTGGGTAGCCTTCCTTATTGTGTTGCTGACTTTTGGAATGGAAACCGCGTTTTTTCGTTTTCTTCAAGACGACAAAACGTCCAACCAATCTTTCAAAACCGCATGGTGGGTGGTATCCGTTGTCAATCTAATTTTTTTGGTTTTGCTCCTACTTTTCGACGAAGAAGTGGCGACCTTCATGCTTTTTGAAGGACACAACGAATACATTATTTTACTTGGTTTGGTTGTTTTTGTCGATGCCATAACTTCCTTACCATTGGCACAACTCAGAGCACAAGAAAAGGCACTGAAATTTGCTACAATTCAATTCAGCTCTATCGCAGTAAATATCGGTTTGAATCTACTTTTTATGCTTTGGCTTTTTGATCCTGAGCGGCCAGAGGAAGGTGTGTTATTCATTTTAGTGGCCAACCTTATTGCCTCTTTGGTAAAACCTATGATGCTGATTAGTTCTTATCGATTGTTCGAATTTATTCCAGATTTTGAGCAAGTTAAAAAAATGTTGGTCTATGCTTTTCCTTTGGTAATTGCTGGTTTTGCAGGTATTATTAACGAGACTTTAGATCGAATTTTACTCAAACAAATCATTTACGACCCAGCCATTCCTGCATCTTTACACCAAGCAGAAGCACAAGTCGGAATTTACAGTGCTTGTTATAAACTAGCCATGTTGGTAACGATTTTACTGCAAGCCTATCGCTATGCAGCAGAACCGTTTTTCTTCAATCAAATGAAAAATTCGGACAGAAACCAAACCTACGTTACCATTATGAATTACTTCGTGGCAACTGTTTCCTTGGTTTTTCTCGTGGTTTCGTTGAACATAGATATTTTCAAACATTTCATTCGCAATGAATCCTATTGGGTCGGATTAGACGTGGTTCCTATTTTATTGTTGGCGAATGTTTTTCTTGGAATTTATTACAATCAAAGTATTTGGTACAAACTCAGTGGTAAAACACAATACGGCGCCTACATCGCAATCATTGGTGCACTTTTAACCGTCGTTATCAATATTATTTTCATTCCTGAATTCGGTTTTTTAGCAAGTGCTTGGGCAACTTTAGCTGTGTATGCCACCCAAATGATAATATCCTATTTCCTCGGACAGAAATTTGAGCCTATTCCATACAATCTCCGAAAATTTGCACTTTATCTTTTTGGCGCAGTGGGTATTTACGCCCTTTTAAGTCCTTATGCAGACGCGTTTTCTCTTTCCAATTTCTTTTTTAAAAACACCGTAATCTTTGGTTATGTAATCTTGGTGTTTTTAGTGGAAAGAAAGCGATTTTTGGGCGGAATCTTTGGGGGTTGAAGTCAAAAACTTTCAGATATCAACTGTTGATTATGAATCCCTGAAACTACAGAATAGGAGACTACAAGGAATTCAAAAGTTAATTCAGGAAAAATAACATTTGCATGCGCTTGTTGTTCATAAAATCCTAAAGTGTCATCATTTTTCTACAATAAGTATTTCTTTTTGCTCCCCTTTAAAATTAATAGTATCACCCGTTTTTTTGCCGATTAATAATTGACCAATTGGAGAAACAGGGCTGAGTGCAAAAACGGATGTTCCTGCCACTTCAAATTTCCCAAAAGGAACGGAAAGTAAGAAATAGTCCTTGTTGATTTGAACTAAACTACCAACTCCGACTGTTTTACCCGTGTGATTTTCGTTTACAATTTTACTCGCAAGGGCTTTTAGATTTCGGGTTTCAAGAACTTGTTTAGCTAACTTTTCTTGCTCGATTTGCGCCATTGCTCGCGAAGTTTCGTGTTTATCGCCCGCAGTGCTTTTGGTATCATCTGCAACAGCATTTAAAGCGTTTTGGAGTAAACTTTCAAGTGACAATAATTTATTTTCAATTGCAAGAAGTAAGGCTTCTTTTGCCTTAGCTGTTGTTAAATGTTCCATAGCCTGATTTCAATAAAAAAGGCTGCTCTTCCGAACAACCTTTTCGAATTTGAATCCAATTTGTTTATTTATTTTAAAATCTCGCGGGAAATCACCAGTTTTTGAATTTCTGATGTTCCTTCTCCAATAGTCATTAAACGTGCGTCGCGAAGGAATTTCTCTGCTGGATATTCTTTCGTGTAGCCGTAACCACCCATAATTTGCATGGCTTCGTTTCCACATTTTACAGAAACTTCTGATGCATAATATTTTGCAAATGCTCCTTGTTTGGTCAACGGCATTTTGTTGTTTTTCAAATAAGCCGCTTGGAAAGTCAACAATTCAGCAGCCTCAACTTCCGTTGCCATGTCTGCCAATTTGAAAGCAATTGCTTGGAATTTTGAAATGGATTGCCCGAATTGCTCGCGTTCTTGTGCATATTTCAACGCTGCTTCATAAGCGCCACGTGCAACTCCACAACTCAAGGCCGCAATCGAAATACGTCCTCCGTCCAAAATTTGCATAGCTTGCTTAAAGCCCATTCCAACTTGTCCAACAACTTGCGACTCGTGAACACGAACGTTATCAAAAATTAATTCAGCGGTTTCACTCGCTCTAACCCCAAATTTCTCTTTGATTTTTACTGCTGAAAATCCGGGAGTTCCTTTTTCAATGATAAAAGCTGTAATTCCGTTGCTGTCTAACAATTCTCCAGTTCTCACCAAAACAACCGCAACATCACCAGAAAGTCCGTGAGTAATCCAGTTTTTAGCACCGTTTATAACCCAATATTCTCCGTCTTTATCCGCAGTCGTTTTCATGCGCATTGCATCAGAACCTGTGTTTGGCTCCGTTAGACCCCAAGCACCAATCCATTCTCCACTAGCCAATTTTGGTAAGTATTTTTTCTTTTGTTCTTCTGATCCGTGGTAATAAATGTGACCTGTACAAAGTGAATTGTGTGCTGCAACACTTAAGCCAATTCCACCACAAACTCTACCCAATTCCATTAATGCCGTTGCGTATTCAAAATAGCCAAATCCTGAACCACCGTATTCTTGTGGGATGTAGATTCCTAAAAGTCCAAGTTCGCCCATTTTCTTCATGGTTTCGACAGGGAAAATTTCATCGTCGTCCCATTTTTTCATGTTCGGACGGATTTCCTTTTCGGCAAAGTCGCGCACCATTTGCGCAATCATAAGTTGATTTTCGTTTTTTTCGAAGTTCATTATTTGTTGATTTTGATGATTTTAAAACGTTACTAATTCCTGAATGTTCGCAGAATGTTGAACCAATTTTTCTTGCCCATTGAGGAAAGATAGTCCAACCAAAAAATTAAATCCTGCAATTTCTCCCCCACATTTTTTTACCAATTCA
>Ga0169931_10006791_pt1 | contig 17142 bp, 13 predicted proteins | sample Kivu_15m_20L_FD_129675 | JGI IMG/M metagenome (GOLD analysis project Ga0169931, IMG submission 129675) | Freshwater microbial communities from Lake Kivu, Western Province, Rwanda to study Microbial Dark Matter (Phase II) - Kivu_15m_20L... | ecosystem: Environmental > Aquatic > Freshwater > Lake...
ACTCCTCCGACGCATGTCGATGAACATCGTTGGACTACCTCCGACTGCAGCGCAGATCGACCGATTTCTTGCGAGCGAAGTGGAAACATCTTTTGAATCGCTGGTTGAACAGATGCTCGCATCACCCCAGTATGGGGAACGTTGGGGGCGTTTCTGGCTGGATCTCGCCCGCTACAGCGACTGGACACCCGACTGGCAGAGTCCCACCGATCGCGGATGGATCTACCGCGATTGGGTCGTTGGCGCGCTCAATGCGAATCTCCCCTACGATCGCTTTTTCGCTCTGCAACTGGCGGCAGACTTGATCCCCGATAGTGACCCTGCGGATCTTGCCGCACTCGGTTTTCTCGGACTCAGCCCGACGTACTGGAAGGAACTGCGTCTGGCACCTCCTGTGATCGAGCAGATTGTTGCGGACGAATGGGACGAACGTATCGATGCAGTGACGCGCACTTTTCTCGGACTTACTGTCGCTTGTGCACGATGCCACGACCACAAATTCGATCCGATATCGACTCGCGATTACTATGCCCTCGCCGGAGTCTTCGCCAGTGTCCAGCTGCACCAGCAACCCTTGCTTCCTCCCGCGGAGGCCGCTGAGGCAATCGAGACGCGTGACCAGCTCCAAGCACGACAAAAAGAACTCGCGGGGATCATGGATCCCAATTCGGAGGATGCTCGGCGATTGGCAGCGGAAATCGAGCAACTCCGCTCCAAGACCCCGCATGCCGAACAACCTTTCGCCCACACCGTTCGTGAAGCGAGCGTCTATGTTGTCGCCGACGGTCCCGATGCCACGAAGCTTGAGTATCGTGAACAGGAACCACGCGATCTCCCCGTTTTCCATCGCGGCAACCCCTCGAATCCTGGCGAGATCGTCCCCCGCGGTTACTTGAGTCTCTTCGCCCCTGCGGAAGTCGATTCCGGTCGCCATGAGTCGATCTGCTTTACCCGCGGCAGCGGCCGCCAGGAGCTTGTCCAAGCAATGCTCACGCACTCGCAAGGGCTGCTCGCCAGAGTCATCGTCAATCGCGTTTGGGCCCAGCATTTCGGCGCCGGTCTTGTCCGCACCCCGAGCGATTTCGGCAGCCAGGGGGATCCCCCCACACATCCGGAATTGCTCGATTATCTCGCGGCCCAGTTCGTCGCTCACCAGTGGGACCTGAAATGGCTGCATCGAGAGATTCTCTTCTCCGCCACTTGGCAGCAGTCGTCGGATTTCCAGCCGCAGGCTTACAAAGTCGATCCCGAAAACAAGCTCCTCTGGCGGATGCATCGACGGCGACTCGACTTCGAACAGTGGCGCGATGCAATCCTCTTCACCTCAGGCCAGCTCGATACAACCCTCGGGGGACCGCCCCGCGCAATCGATGACCCAGCCCACCAGCATCGGACACTCTATACGCGAATCGACCGCGAGGAATTGCACCCGATCCTGAGAATGCATGATTTCCCCGAAGCCAGTTCCCATAGCCCAAGTCGTTCGCCAACCATCACTCCGCTGCAGCAGTTGTACGTGCTCAATTCGCCTTGGATCCAGGGCCAGTCCAAGGCGCTCGCCGCGCAAATCCTTCAGCACGCGTCAGCGACCGATCAGCGGATCGCCCAAAGCTATCGCTTGCTCTTCGGTCGTCAGCCATGGCCGCAGGAGTTGGCGCTCGCCGAAAAATTCCTTCACGATCCGGACCCACAACCCGGACATGAATTGCCTCCCCAGGACATCGCTGTTCGCTGGGAGCATTTCCTCCAATCGCTCCTGGGACTGAACGAATTCTGTTTTCTTGAATAAGAGCCACTCCGAAAAGGGGTCTGACCCGGGTCTGGCCCTCGACTTCAAAGGGTCAGACCCCTTTTCGGAGAGACGCTAAGTAACACCCTCTTTCATTCGGTAAGATCGATCGTGCAACCAACGCTCGGAATGAATCGTCGCACGCTCATCACTCAGCTCGCCGGTGGGGCTGGAGCACTGGGGATGCACGCGGCCCTTGCCGACCGCGCCTGGGCCAGAGAGCAAACGCCTCACTTTCGGCCCCGAGCCAAACGCGTGATCCACCTCTTTATGAATGGGGGACCGTACCAAGGAGACACCTTCGATCCAAAAGTGGACCTCGAAAAATATGCTGGCCAGCGCCCCGCAGGAGCCAACCTCCGGACCGAACGACCGACGGCCGGCATCCTTCCATCCCCCTTTCGCTTTCAGCCTGCCGGGGAAAGTGGCGTACCGGTCAGCGAACTGCTCCCCCTCACCGCGCGGCTGATCGACGAAATTTGCGTGATCCGTTCGACCTACACCGACAATCCGAATCATGGCCCGGCTTTGCTGCTGATGAATAACGGCACGATTCTTCCGACACGCCCGAGCATGGGCTCGTGGCTCTCCTATGGCCTGGGTTCAGAGAACGAAAACCTCCCCGCCTATGTCGTTCTTTGTCCCGGTAAACCGGTTCGCTTTTCAATTCTCTGGACCAGTGCTTTTCTACCTGGTTCCCATCAAGGAACCTATATCGACCATCGCGACCCGGTCCCGGCAAAACTGATCCCCTTTCTCGAAAACCCGAACACCCCTCGGGCGGCACAAATGCGGCAAGTCCAGTTGATGTCGCAGCTGAACCAATTGCATCTCGATCGCGCAGGTCAAGACAATCAACTGGAAGGTCGACTGCAAGCCATGGAGACCGCCTTTCGGATGCAGTTTACGGCAACCGAAGCTTTCGAACTGCAGCAAGAAACCCAGTCGACTCGCGACTTGTATGGCCCTGGACATTTCGCCAATGGCTGTCTCCTGGCGCGGCGATTGACGGAGCGGGGTGTCCGCTTTATTCAAGTCTACTACGGCGATGGCCAACCCTGGGATACGCACAACGATCATCACGAAAGCTCACGTCGATTGTGTGCCGATATCGATCGCCCGATCGCCGCCCTGCTGACCGATCTGAAGCAACGTGGATTGCTCGACGAAACGCTCGTCCTCTGGAGCGGTGAATTTGGCCGGACACCCACCAGTGAAAACGGGAATGGTCGCGACCATAATCATCATGGCTTTACGACGTGGCTCGCCGGTGGTGGTGTGCGAGGGGGAATGACTTACGGGGAGACCGATGAGTTTGGTTTTCGGAGCATCCAGGATCGAGTTCATATCCATGACCTCCATGCCACAATCTTGCACCTCCTGGGTCTCGACCATGAGCGATTGACCTATCGTTATGCCGGACGGGATTTCCGTCTCACCGATGTTGCCGGGCGAGTTCTCAAACCGATCCTCCGCTAACTCGCGTCCAACCGCCTGTGCCCCCACGTCGAGCACCGAACATGAGACCCCCACGAAAAATGCCTTGTTCATCTATGCGATTCCTCCACCCCCTGCTAGTCATCGGAGTTCTTGCCAGCTCCATCGGGTTTTCCTGCTGCCACGCCGGAGAGGAACCCCAGGATGGCACCGCAGGCGCCCCACCGGAGGCCGATTCGAGACAGCTCAGGGCCGAACCTGCGGCGGGGCCTGCGGAACCGCAACTGGCGCTGTTCGAGGCGCAGATTCGACCCCTCCTGATGAATGCTTGTGCCGATTGCCATGGCCCAACAGTCCAGGAGGGAAACATTCGCATCGACTCCCTCGATCCGAACCTTCACATCGGCAAAGACTTGGACTGGTGGCTCGAAGTCTATTCGGTCATCAGTAAAGAGGAAATGCCGCCGGCTGACAGCACCGAATTGCTCGATACGGATCGACAGCAAATCGTCCAGTGGCTCGCAGGCGAACTGCAATCTGCCTCAATCGCCCGGCGCGAGTCCAGTGCGCGGCCGACATTTCGTCGGCTGACGCGTTATGAATTCAACGACGCGCTGCAAGATTTGTTGGGCTTACCATGGGACTTCGCAAAAGACTTGCCCCCAGAAGCCACCTCGGCCGATGGTTTTCAAAACAACGCTTCGATGCTGCGCATGTCCGTCTCGCAGTTCGAAACCTACCATCGCTTGGCTCATACGGCACTCTCGCGTGCTACCGTCCGCGGAGCCCCTCCCACCATTCTGCGGTGGGGAATCTCGATGTCTGACGCTTCGCGGCTGGAGTGGCCGAAACAACAGCGGGAGCTCCAGCAGGCAGAAAAAACTTTGCAGGACAATCCCGAAAAGCTACAGGCCGAGCTTGCTCGGCTCGAGCAAGCTTTCCAGGAACCCCACCGACGCTCCTATTATCGAATGAGGACCAGCGGAAGGACCGCCGTTGCGACCTGGGATTACACCGGAGCGCAGCACGCCAACGCTCCATCGGACAAACCGATTCCCGATCACGCCAGTGTCGATTGCGTCGCGATTTTACCTGCGGGTCAGTGGCTCAATCTCGAACTCGGAAATCAATTACCCGACGAGGGGACGCTCCGCATTCGCGTCCGCGCCGCGAGGACCACGATCAACGCGGAGAGAACGCCAAGCATGCAAATTCACTTTGGCTGGCAGGCGAGCAATGAAGGGCGTGCCCTGCTGCGGATCAGCCCCCAGGATACGCCCATCACGGCGCTGCCGGATGAGCCCCAGTTTTATCAGTGGGATCTTCCGCTCGGGGAAATCTATCCTCGCAACTCGGTTCGCAACAGTTCCCCTCTGGGCGCGCTCCCAAGCCCGTCGGAGTACATTCGTCTGGTCAACAGTTCGGCGTCATCCGATGAAATTCAGGTCGATTTTGTCGAAGTCCTCGCGCCGGTTCACGATCTTTGGCCCCCCGCATCCCACCGCCGGATATTCTTCGAGAGTACAAACATCAATGATCCGGCCACTTATGCTCGCGAGATTCTCAGTCGCTTTTTGCGGCAGGCGTGGCGCCGCCCCATTGAGCCGGAAGAACTCGAGCAAAAGATGGAGCTCTACACCACCGTTCGCCCCACCTGCGAGAGCTTTGAAGAGGCGATCATCGAAGTGCTTGCTGCCGCGCTCAGCTCGCCCCATTTTCTCTATGTCGTTCAGGAGTCATCGACTCCTCATGAGGCGCATGCGATCCTCGCCAACAACGAAGGAATCGATCGCGACCGCGACCCTCGCAAGTTACTGACGCCCCATGAGCTAGCAACGCGATTGTCGTTGTTCCTGTGGTGCAGCATTCCCGATCCGCAGCTCTTGGATCTCGCCGACAGCGGACAACTGGTCGAACGGCCGGTCCTTGCCGGGGAGGTCAAACGGATGCTGGCCGATCCACGCGGCGAACGTTTCTCGGCACAGTTTGTCCGCCAGTGGTTGAATCTCGAGCTGCTCGATTTTCTCAACTTCACATCGCATCTCCCCAATTTTGATCCGCTGCTCAAGGAGGCAATGCAGCAGGAACCGATTGCGCTCTTTGCGGAAATGCTCCGGGACAACGAAAGCGTACTGAATTTCCTGCATGCCGATTACACGATGGCCAACGAACGCCTCGCGCGGCATTATGGCATCGAGAATGTTTATGGAAACCACTTTCGCCGTATCCCGCTCGCGGGTGATTTCCGCCGCGGTGGCCTACTCACGCAGGCCGGATTGCTCGCCATGAATGCCGATTATCCCGATTCCCATCCCCTGAAGCGTGGGAAATGGCTGCTCGAAAACCTCCTCAATGACCCACCTCCTCCACCTCCACCGGCAGTCCCGCAAATTGATTTGGCGAATCCGGAAATCGCCAAGATGACGCTGAAGGAACGCCTGGAAGACCACCGCAATCATCCTGCATGCGTCTCCTGTCATATGAAGATCGACCCTTGGGGAATTGCCTTTGAGAATTACGATGCGCTGGGAAAATGGCGAGACCAAGTCGATGGAAAGCCGGTGGATGCGTCGAGCGAGCTGTACAATCAACAGACACTTACGGGGATGGATGGACTGAAAAGCTTCTTGCTTGAAAATCGGCAAGACCAATTCGTCCGTGCGCTCGTCGATAAAATGACCACCTTCGCCCTTGGCAGACCCTTGACCTTTGCCGATCGTGCCGATCTCGATCAGATCACCGCTGCAGTTCGCCGCGAAGGAGACGGTTTAGCAACGCTCGTTGAGGCAATTGCTTCGAGCGAGCTCTTTCAATCTAAATGAAACCTCTTTCGGAAAACACCTTTTTCGTTCTCGACAAAGACGCTCCTCAGATATTCTTTATTCCTTGTTGAACCTGGTACCCCTGTGATGAAGATTGACATGCGCCGAATCGATCGACGCCGTTTTTTGCGCGGGAGCGGAATCGCCCTTGCACTCCCGATCTTTGGTTCGCTGTCGCCTGCAATGCAGCCAGAAGTTCGGGTAAACCCTCGCCGCTTAGGGTGCTTTTACTTTCCGGATGGTGTCCCGATGCCGCTGGCCAACGATCCTGCCTATCGCGATTGGGCATGGTTTCCACATGGCCATGGAGCGGAGTTTACATTCACCAAATGCATGGAAACTCTCCAGCCGCTGCGTGAGGAATTGACCGTTCTGTCCGGTTTCTCCCATCCTGCATCCCGCGATGTCCATGGGCACAATAACGCGGACCAGTTCCTGACTGCTGCCGCAACCGGAACAGGGGATATGGAGTATACGAACTCGATTTCTCTGGACCAGTTGTATGCCGATCATGTCGGGGATCAAACACGTTTCGCATCACTCGTGATGTCAACCGACGGGGGAACGGGGACGGCTCGCGGGGCACATACCCTTTCGTTCGATCGACATGGCCGGCCGATTCCCGCCGAGCATCGACCGAAACAGATCTTTGACATGCTGTTTGTAAAGACCGATACCCACTCTGCCAAACGACTGGCCCATAGCCGTAGCGCTTTGGATGCGATGCTGGCCGATGCACGGAACCTTCACGCCCGCCTTTCGACGGAAGACCGCAAGAACCTTGAGGAATACATGGAGGCGGTGCGCCAGGCTGAGATCAAAGTAGAAAAGGCAAAACGCTGGCTCAGTGCGCCCCTTCCACAAATTGACAGCGATCACCTCAACCTCGAACTGACCACCGACGAACCTCGAGAGTACTTGCAAATCATGTTTGAGCTAATCTACCTCGCCTTTCGTACCGATTCGACGCGTGTGGCGAGCTATCAGATCGGTCGCGAGAATGGGATCGGCCGCAGCGACCATCTCTCGCGCGCGGTAGGATTCAATCTTGCACACCAACTCTCTCATGAAACAAAGAATCCTGACGGCTGGAAAAACTTTGGGATCTACTGCCGCTTTTTGAATGAAGAGCTTGGACGCTTTATCGCCAAACTGAAGGAAACTCCAGAGCCTTCAGGCACCGGTTCGATGCTCGACAACACGCTGCTCCTGTACGGCTCTGCTTCGAGCGCTTTTCACCTCTCGCGAAATTACCCACTGATCCTGGCCGGTGGTAAAAACATGGGCCTCCGGCATGGCCAGTACATCAATCACGCAGGAACAAATTTTCAAGGGGGACCATGGATGGGGAGCCGCGAACCATGGCAAGACAAGGCAACAAGCGCCGATCGACCACTGACTGATTTGTTTGTCACGATGCTGCAGCGATTGGGGATGCCGGTCGAGACATTCGCCGACAGTTCAGGAGTTGTTGAGAATCTATAGAGCGATACAATCTCCCCAGCTCAAGGCATTGGCTGGCGAGGTAGCGCCAGGACAATCGTCAAACACGCCGATTCGATAGCAGCTCAATGTCGACTTCAAATTCAGCAATCTCGCTCGTCGGCGAAGCGCCCGCCGCTGATACGCCTGTCGGGGAAATGGCCACTTGGACCCGTCGTCTCCCCCAAAAGGAACTCGCGACTCGGTTCGGTACCCCTTTGTTTATCACCTCCCTGAAGCAATTGACTGCCAATGCGCTGCAGTGGCAGCAGCTCACCGGTCATGCAGGTGATATCGCGTGGCCGGTGAAGGCAAATCCCTCGCTTGCAATTTTGCAACATCTCAGCGAACGCGGTTGTTCGGCAGATTGTGCTTCGGAACATGAGGTTCGTCTCGCTCGTCTGGTTGGACTACCGTGGTCGCGCCTGCTGTACAATTCCCCGGTTCCCAACCGCGAGCTCATGGTCTCGATCCTCGAGCTCGGGGGCACCGTTGTCGTCGATTCGGTCCCGCTGCTCCAGTTTCTTGCCGATCGGTTCGCAGGACGACATGGGCCCGGGCAGGTCTTCCTCCGAGTCAGTCCGCGACTTCCGGTCGAATACCTCCACCGGACCGACTGGGAATCGTCCGTCGCACATGCTTCGAACTCATCGAAATTCGGTATCCCCGAGGAATCGATCGTCGGCCTGTTGCAGGAATGTCGATTGCCAATCCGCGGGCTGCATCTCCACGTTGGGACGCAGATGGATCATCTCCGTCCCTTTCTCTCGGCACTGGAACTGCTCCACGGCCTTGCCGATGAAATCCATCGGTCCACCTCCCATGAAATCGAGGCGCTGGACATGGGGGGCGGACTGGGGATTGGCTTTCAGAGTGCAGAGCGATTCCCTTCGATCTCGGCATACGTGGAACAGATTCGTGGCCATCTCCGCCCAGCCTATCGCTATCTTGTCGAGCCTGGCCACGCGCTTGTGGGCAATGCTGTGGCCCTCCTGACCGAAGTACGGGAGATCAAGGAGATCCGCGGTAGGCGCTGGGCGCTGGTCGACGTCGGTACCGATCAGCTTGCGAAAGTGACGCTCATGAATTGGTACCATGAAATCCTCGGTCCCGATGGGAATCCTCTCCCGACCACAGGCCCCGATGCGCTCGGTGGTCCCCACTGTTTTGCTGGCGATCTCTTGCTTCCTGAAACCGAACTTGGGGAAATCCAAAGGGGCGATACCCTTATCGTCCAGCATGTTGGCGCCTACTGCTATTCGCTAGCAAACCATTTCAATGGCCGTTTCGGTCCGGCGCATGTCATGCTCTCCGAAGACGATGTCGATCTCTGGAAAGTACAAGAACCTGAGGATTGGTTCTTCCATCCCGGGACAATCGGATTGCATCCGATGTCAAATTTCCAGCAAAAACCGCTGGAAAATCCTGATGTTGCGATGGACCTTTGCGATGCGCGTGTGCTCAATCTCAGCAGTACATACTTACGGGCGACAGCATGCGAGGATCGGTACGAGCTCACCGAGATGCGGAGGCTCGGGAACGGAATTTATACCTTGGAAGCGCCGACGAGCGGAAAGGTCGATTTCGTCTCGATGCCCCTTGCGATTCGGATTGCCAGGGATGCCGCAATCGTGGCATCCCTCGATATGCTCGGAAAGGATTCAAAAGATGTCAGTGTTTGGGCCTCGCATTTAGCGATGACTGCCAAATCAGTCATTCGTATCGGCCAGCCCCTGCGATTGCTTCTGCGCATCTCCCCGTCAATAAATACAAAGCCCTCGGAAACGACTCGTTGCCTCGTTCACTGGGAGATCAACGAAGGTGAGTTTAAGGGTGTCTTTCGGTTATCGATCTGAGGATCAGCCGTCCCTGACCTGCGGGCCATGTTTCTTAGAGCCTATCCGAAAAGGGGTCTGACCCTCTCCGGCACGGCCCAAAAACCAATGAAATCGACTTGCCTCCAAAGGGTCAGACCCCTTTTCGGATAGGCTCTTATTCGTAATGACCACCCTGAACAGACAGAAAACCCTGAACATCCACCTTGCGAGCGACCATGCGACTTGCAACTGTTCTAACCCCCGTCTCGGATGAGAACCTCCAGCTCGCCGCCCAGTGCGGAGTCACCGATCTGGTCCAGCGTTATCCTGGGCCCGACCCGAAAATCCTCCGATTGGCGATCGACCGCGCGGCAGTCTTTGGTTTGAAAATCACCGTTGTCGAAGGATATCTTCCGATTGAAAAAATCAAGCTCGGGATCGATAACGGGGAAGAGATCCAGGCAATGAAAAACCTTCTGACTCAAATGGCAGATGAAGGGATCACGCTGCTCTGTTACAACTTTATGGCCGGGTCGGACTGGACGCGGACTCGTGTCGATGTCCCAGCGCGTGGAGGAGCTCGGGTCACTGCCTTTGATCTTCGCGAGGTCGAGCAAGCATTGCGGTTGGGTTACCAACCGCAGAACCCCGAGGATGATGCAGTCGCCCGGCATTTGACCCCCGAAATGCTCTGGAGCAATCTCCAGCGGATGCTCGATGCACTCCTTCCTGTGGCCGAGCGGTGTGGGGTCACGCTCGCGATCCATCCAGACGATCCACCGCTCCCTTCGCTCTTGGGAAAGCCGCGGATCATGCATCACGTCGAGGGACTCACACGCTTGATGCAGCTCTACCCCACACCTAACCATGGGATTTGTTTCTGCCAAGGGACGTTTGCCACCATGCAGGTCGATATTCCAGCGACGATCCGCCATTTTGGACCCCACATCCATTACGTCCACTTTCGGGATGTTTCTGGTTCTCCCGAGACATTCGTGGAAACCTTCCACGACGCAGGTCCAACCGACATGGCAGCAGCCATGCGCGCCTATCGCGACATCGGCTTCCAAGGTTCGATACGCCCTGACCATGTCCCACAATTGGTGGGTGAGGAGGAGGGGGAGCCCGGATACACAATGCTCGGTCGCCTGTTTGCCTATGGCTATATTCGTGGTCTGATGGATGCAACCGAAACTCGCACGCCCAGCAACCGGAACCAAGCCGTCGGCTGATCGACCGCGAAAAACGACTCTTCCCGCGGACGTCTAAGGATTGTCGATTCGTCGTGGCCGATGAAACCAACGGACATCAATCGCATCCATTCCTGCCGCTGCAGCAGCCTGGATGCCGAGGTCCGAATCTTCGTAAACCAGACAGCCTGCGGGTTTCACTCCCAAACAACGCGCCGCTTCGAGAAATACATCCGGCTCCGGCTTGTGGCGCACCGTGTCCTCAGCAGAAACGATCGCATCAAACCAGTCGCTGCATCCAATTTGTTCTAGCTGCTGGAGGATGATCTTGCGAAACCCACCACTGGCTACGGCGATCGGTATTCGCCCACGATAATCTCGTGCTACTTCGATGACTTCGGCGATGGGTTCCAGCATCGATAGCCGAGCAACAAACGCCTCCTCCTTCTCTCCTGCAACTCGCTGAACATCGACCTGAATTCGTTGTTCGCTGCTGAGCAGTGAAATAATCTTATCCGTCGGCATCCCGCCGAGCGCATAAAAACGATCTTCTGGAAACTGGATCCCGTAGCGATTCATTGTCTCGGACCAGGCGAGATAATGGACGGGCATGGAATCGGTCAGAGTTCCATCGCAATCAAAGATCAGACCCTCGTAGGGACGCTGTGGCCGGTGGACCCCGTGGCTTGACAAAGTAACCCCTTCTTGTCTTGGAAAAAATCAAATGCCCCGGTTGATAGCTAGGCAGGCGGGGCATCGCCAGGAAGATAGTGCCCTGCATGCCGAGGCAAATTTATCGAATCGAAGGCTCCTGCAGTCCCACGATCTGTGAATTCGAGACGGAGTTGCCGAAATCAGCAAAGCGATCGAGCGTCCAAGCAACGCGTTTGGTTTTCGGTTCGATCTCCACCAGCAGTGGATTTCCGGGACCTGCGTGGCAATTTCCGATCACATAGTTTCCATTGTCCAGCACTTCCAGAGTCGTCACCCAGGCAAGAGTGATCCCTGGAAGATCGTTTTGAGCGAGCTGCCAAACGATTTCTTTCGCCGGATTGACTTCCAGTACACTGTGACCATTGCCGGTTGAAATCAGTGTATTGCCATTCGCGAGGCGAACTGCGGCAAAAACCTTGTTCCCAAACGCTTCAGGCCCATGCCCCTCCCTGGGCTCTTTGCCGAATAGGGGAACCTTGTACTCCCAAACGACAGCCCCTGTTTCACCATCATACTCGCGCACCACGCCATCCCCTTCGTGACAAGCGAGGTAATTCCCGGAGAGTATTTTTCTGACCAGTCGCGTATCGGTGTGTGGATGGGGATGATCGACCCGCAGTGGGATCGACTTGACCACGTCTCCCTCCCGATTGACTTCGATCACCACTCGTTTGGAAGAGACGGCGATCATCACCCGATCATCTTCCAGCGGCTGACAGGCATGCACTTCGACCGCCGGATCATGATCCCCGCCGATCGTCGCTGCGTCAAACGTCCAGAGGGTCGCTTTGGTTTCGCGGTCAATCTCAGTGACCTTCGATTTTCCTTCCAGGACCAGCAGATTCCCACTTGGAAGCAGATGGCAATCGTGTATCGGCCCCCAAGGCCGCTCCCACTCGATCGCTCCCTGGGGACTCAAAATGACGAGCCGACCATTCCCTTGAAGAAGCACCCCATGATCTCCTTGTACAGGACTAACAAACGGTGCTGGAGTCGCGAGCAGGAGGAATAACGTCAGACGCGCAACCAAAACGAAATTCACTTGAAACATGATCATTCTCCGAGAGCATTGTCTTGCGGTTGGTCCCAGAGCCTCGATGGATCATCGTACAGCCGCATCTGTGCGAGCAGAATCGCTTCCATTTCGGCCAATTTTTCGCGGTATTTGGGATCCTCTGCCAAATCCATCTGGTCGGGCTGAGGCGCGAAACCAGTCATCGCAATGAGCGCCGGCTGATGGTGCTCCCGGAGGTACTCGGCGGGATTGTCTCGCAGGTTAAACAGCTGAGTCTCTCGTACGCTGCCCTGCAAGACATCGTACTTAATCAGTTTCCAGTCCCCATGTTTGACACACCTCATCCCTGGTTTGGTCCCACCACTGTAGACGCCATAAAGGACATCGCGGATCATCGTCCGCTGGCCGCGAAGCACCGAAGCGAAACTCGTGCCTTCATTTGTGGGTGGCGAAGCAACATCGGTCAGTTCGCAGAATGTGGCGAGGAGATCGAGCAGATAAATGTTTCCCTCAGCGCGCGAACCAGGCTTGATCCCTGGACCCCTCGCGATCATCGGAACTCGCCAGGTGTGTTGATAGAGATTCTGTTTCCCTTGCAACCCATGGCGGCCGATCGCCATCCCATGGTCCGAAGTGTAAAAAACGAAAGTGTTTTCAAGCTCACCCATCGCCTCGAGCTTGTCGAGGACACGCCCGATTTGGAGATCAATATTCTCGCTGCAGGCATACTCGCGTCCAAGCTCATTCCGCAGGGTCTGCTCGTCGCGTCGCTCCCAAACCCCACTGACGGCGACCTCATCCCGAAGCTGTGGATGACCATGAGGAAAGGGGTGCGCGGGAAGATAATTTTCAGGTAAGGGGGGTTGCCGAGGGTTCGCTGGCGGAAGACTCGCGCGATCCGTGTGGTTTGTCGCGCCATATTTCGCGAGCAACTCCGGCGAACCATCGCGCTCGTCGTGGGGATGCGAGAATCCAAAGTAAATCAGGAATGGACGTTCATCGCCGGCTTCCTCGCGAGCAGAGAGGAAATCGATCACTCGGTCGCCATGCCAGGGGCTTCCCGTCTCCGGCGTCCCGCCTCGCTTGGTCGCGTCATGGCGAATGGAGAAAAGACGGTTGGCCGCTTCGTAGCTATTTCCCTCCTTACACGTTCGCATCGTCACATATCCAGCGCGGTTGAAGATCGCCGGAAGAGTTTGCTGCTGCACGTCCGGCGGACAGAGTCCCTTCTCCGTGGCTCGAGGTGAGATCGGGAGATGCCACAGCGTCCGGCCACTCATGATCATGTGCCGTGATGGTGTGCAGACAGCACCCATAAAAGAACCCATATGGTACGCTCCATCAATCACCATCCCCTCGCGGGCCAAACGATCGAGGTGGGGAGTCTGCAACGTGGAACGCGAATTATAGATTTGCAGATCCCAAGGAGATTGGTCGTCGACAAGGATCACAAGAATATTGGGACGTTTTCCCGCGCGAAGGTCGTTCGCCGCATGCGTCTCACACAGCGGCAGCAAACCCAAAACGAAGATCGTGAGGCATTTCCCGATCCGCAAGTATCGAATCGTTTGCATTTCCCTGATGTTCCTCGAGACCGTTCTGCGAAATACTGGTGCCGTACGAAGTACTAGAGCATGACGAAGAGATCCGAATGGGTCGAGTCAAGAGCGACCAGACCTGCGCAGTTAGTATACCTGCAGAGAATCGCCAGGAGGATGCCTTCCGGCGATGCGGCACGAATCAAGCAGCGGCCTAAAAATGAGATCGCAGGCGGAGCATGAAAGCGCTATCCAAGTCCTGATTGCCATCGCGGGAGCGGAATTCCAGCGACCGGTCGGCGGCACAGCCGAACTCCAAGACAGTCTCGCGAGCAGCATGAATATGGGCCAAACCGCAGGCGAGGCGCAAATCGCTGTAGGTCACATTATCATTCCGCCCATCGACTCTCTCGATAGCCCACGTCCCCCCCCCAAGCTCGCCACTGACGTAAAAAACAAAATGCGGGTGGAACTGCCACTGGATCTTGGGCTTTGGAAAGACGCACTCGACCAACCAGTTTTCATGAGGTCGCCAAACGATCCCCATCACCGGCAAAAGCGTGATGTCATCTCGATCGAGAACTTCGACACCCAGCACGGTCACCATCCAAGGGTCGACCTGGTAATAGCTGACCGCATGTCCCGGGAAACGAACCCCTTTCCTCGCGCTCCCTTCAAAGTCGCTGAATGCCCCCAGGCCAAATCGCAAATCAAGCATCCAGTGGTCTGTGTGCAGCTCCCGCGTCTGATAAGCGAGTTCGAAATCGAACAGCCGAGGTGGCAGGTCCGTCGTGTTCGGACCATCCAAAAAATGGAAGCCGATCCCCGCATTGAGACCGGATGAATCCCGTGGCGAGAGGCTAGGATAATTCTGCAGGCTGAAAATTCCCAAGTCATTTCCAGCCGCAATCCATGTCATGTCACTACTGGTGGAATTGTAGCCGAGCCAATCCCCAAACCCGACATACGAAGAGGGCACCGGAGTCGGCGGAGGACTTCCCGGAGCACCCGGTTCAAACACGAGCGTCTCGGGTGAAAGCCAATGCCCTGTTGCGTCGGCATTGAGCCGAATCCCGGCCGCCGCAAGTTCCGCGTCCGAAAGATCGAGCAGCTGATATTTCGAAACCTGAAAATCCGATGGCGAGCTCTCGACACCCGATGCCTTAACGATTCCGATCGCCGCGACACAAACGAGTGCACTGAGAATCAGGCGAGGAACTGCCAAAACCATTCGCTTCATAGGAAATCGCAGGTCCGAGACCAGTGCGCTCGAGGCATCTGTCCAGAGAAATAATTAACTCTTTTATCGGACTGGCGATTGAACGGGGTAAAACGATTCTTCTATTGCCGCGGATTAAACCGTCTCCCCACGATTGGCAGCAAGGTTGAATGCGCGGAATCCTGCTTTTCTGAGGTGAACAAAAAGGCAACTGTAGCGATCCCGAAAAAGCTCCCAGGCCAAACCCAGCCGCTGAGAGCCTCGGCAACAAGGCTCTCAGCACTCCACCAGCAAAACTTGACCGAAAACCGCCGAATTAGATGCCCAGGAAGGTTCGCTTCAGCCATGCGTTCTTGCGACGCTCAAGTTCCATCAGATTGCTGAAAAATCCGCCACTCGAACGTCGTGCACGGACGACCGGTTGCGGGTAATGGTTCTGCACTGGTGCCCCACCGACGACCGCCACGGAGGTGGAAACGACGCGATAATCGCCGGCACTGGCAATCGAAATCGGAAGAACGAGTAACGCGAGGGAAAGTGCTGCACGACGAGCCATGGTAGGTCCCTTAAATCCTTTAAAGAAAAAAATCTGCCGAAGGGATGCCAAAATCCGCTTCCGAAGCCTCCTTGTCCCGCCACTGCGAATCAATTGAGTGAGGCTTTTTCCATATCTACCCGCTGCTGAGAATCCGCACGGCTTTTGCGGAAGAAAAAACCCAGGAAAAGACTGCTTTCGATTCCTCCTCGAGCAGTGGAATGAATCGAGTCGACCTACGGAAAATAATTAAAGATCACGATCATCAGCACGGCGCCATGGACGGACTCATGGCTCGTTCCCCCTTGGATTCCCTTCGCCCCGCGGCGATGATGGAATGCGGCTCTCCCCCCGGCTCCTCTTCTGGGACAGCATCATGCGTCATGGCTCGAGCATCGACCCGCCGAATCGATTTGAGCGCGTCCACCAGGAAGCATCCCTCGAGGACCTCGAATGGGACCGGGAGTACCTCCAGACGCTCGACCGACGGAAAATTCAATACCTCGAGGATAGCTCGCAAAGCATTGTTTCGGAAAACCGCTCTCCCGACATTCCCTTCAGGTACAGCCTGAACCCTTACCGCGGTTGCATCCACGCCTGTTCCTATTGCTACGCCAGACCCACCCACGAATACCTTGGGCTCAATGCGGGCCTCGATTTCGAGACAAAAATTGTTGTCAAACGAAATGCTCCACAACTGCTTCGCAATTTTCTTTCGCGGCGCGAATGGCGGCCTGAGCCGATCACGTTTTCGGGGGTTACCGACTGCTATCAAGTGGCTGAACGAGAGTTTCGACTAACGCGCGGCTGCCTTGAGGTAGCGCTTGCTTTCTCACAGCCTGTAGGTGTCATCACGAAAAATGCGCTGATCCTCCGCGACCTCCCGATCCTGGCGGATTTGGCCCGCAAACAGCTTGTCCATGTCTATCTATCGATCACCACGCTGGATCCTGAACTGGCGCGAGACATGGAACCGCGAACAAGCATTCCTGAGGCACGATTGCGAGCCGTGCAGATACTCGCCGCAGCAGGAATCCCCGTCGGCGTGATGACCGCTCCGATCATCCCGGGGCTCAACGATAGCGAGATCCCACAATTGCTGGAAGCAGCAAAACAGGCCGGCGCGACAACAGCCGATTACATCCTGCTTCGGCTTCCGCTGACGGTCGAGCCGGTATTCCTCCAGTGGCTCGAGCGGACCCGTCCCCATCTCGTCGAGCGCATCCTCGGAAGGCAGCGGCAAATGCGTGGAGGTAAACTGAACAGCTCGGCATGGGGCGAACGGATGGTGGGGCAGGGGGTCCTGGCCCAGCAGATTCGGCACATGTTTCACGTCTTCCGCAAAAAGTACTCGCTGGACCGCGACCTGCCACCCTACAACTGTGACGCGTTCTCGCCACCCCAGGAGAGATCGGGACAATTACGGCTTTTCGACTGAAACTCCCCATGTTCGCTGGGCAGTAAGCCCCATGTTTGCTGGGCAGTAAGCCCCATGTTTGCTGGGCAGTAAGCCCCATGTTTGCAAGGCAGTAAGCTATGAGCAATCGACTTCATCCACGAGGGCCAAAGAGGAAAAAATGAGCG
>Ga0169931_10006792_pt1 | contig 17141 bp, 15 predicted proteins | sample Kivu_15m_20L_FD_129675 | JGI IMG/M metagenome (GOLD analysis project Ga0169931, IMG submission 129675) | Freshwater microbial communities from Lake Kivu, Western Province, Rwanda to study Microbial Dark Matter (Phase II) - Kivu_15m_20L... | ecosystem: Environmental > Aquatic > Freshwater > Lake...
ATCCGGCTGCGCGGGCATGCGCCGTCGCCCGCCGCGGCACGCTTCGTCGAATTGCTGCACGCGATGCTGGGGCCTGCGGGCGATCCGGGCGATGCGTCGGGCTGAACAATCGCTCAGAACATCTGACTTGTCCGCCGCCGCGCCCATGCCTACGATCGGCTCGGGCAGGGGGGAGACCGGATGCGGGTGGCGAAGGTGGCGGGTGCGCTGGGCGCGGAGGTGTCCGGCATCGACCTGAACCGGGACCACGGCGGAGGCGCGCTGCGCAGCGCCTTCCTCGAGCACGGGGTGCTCTTCTTTCGCGATCAGCCGCTGTCGCTGGCGACCTTCACCGGGTTCGCGCGTTCGCTCGGCGAGCCGGTCGAGTATCCGTTCGTGCAGGGGCTGGAAGGTTTTCCCTGGGTGATCGAGGTGAAGAAGCTCGAGCACGAGCGCACGAACTTCGGCGGCATCTGGCACTCGGACACGACCTACCTCGCGCAGCCGCCGATGGCCACGCTGCTGCTCGCGCGCGAGGTGCCGCCCTACGGCGGCGACACGCTGTTCGCCAGCCAGACGCTCGCCTACGACGCGCTGTCGGACACCATGAAGCGGATGCTGCACGGGCTGCGGGCGGTGGCGAGCTCGGCCAAGGCCGACGTGTCGCGCACGCGCGAGGACCGGATCCGCAGCGACGGGCGCGCCGACGCCCGCCCCGAGTACCGCGCGAGCCACCCGCTGGTGCGCACCCACCCGGAGACAGGTCGCCCGGCGCTGTACGTGAACGTCGCGCACACGGTGGGCATCGACGGCTTGACCGAGGCCGAGAGCGACGGCCTGCTGCGCTTCCTCTTCGAGCACCAGATCCGCCCTGAGTTCACCTGCCGGTTCTCGTGGCGGCCGGGCTCGCTCGCGCTGTGGGACAACCGGTGCACGCTGCACAACCCGGTCAACGACTACCACGGCTTTCGCCGCGTGATGCACCGGATCACGCTGCGGGGCGACACGCCCGCATGAGCGACGCCGGCGCGACCGTCGACGGCCCGGGCGCCGCCGCGAGCGCGGCGCGGCCGCTGGCCGGCGTGCGCGTGCTCGACCTGTCGCGGATCATCGCCGGGCCGCTGGCCGCGCAGTACCTCGCCGACCTGGGCGCGCAGGTGGTCAAGGTCGAGCGCCCCGGGGGCGGCGACGATGCGCGCGGCTACGTGTTCCCGTCGACCTGGAGCGGCGAGAGCACGATGTTCCTGTCGTTCAACCGCGGCAAGCGCAGCGTCGTGCTCGACCTGGACGAGGCCGGCGACCGGTCGGCGTTCCAAGCGCTGCTGGCCGAGACCGACGTGCTGCTGGAAAACTTCCGGCCCGGGGTCATGGAGCGGCTCGGCCTGGGCTGGGATGCGCTGTCGGCGCGCTGTCCGCGGCTGGTGATGTGCAGCGTGTCCGGCTTCGGTGCGGACGGGCCGGCCGCCGGCACCGGTGCGAACGACCTGGTCGCGCAGGCCTCGTGCGGGCTGATGGCGCTGAACGCCGGCGACGACGGCCGGCCGCGCAAGGTCGCGCCGGCGGTGGTCGACCTGTTCACCGCAGTGAACGCGGCGCTCGCGATCGTCGCCGCGCTGCGCGCACGCGACGCGAGCGGCCGCGGCAGCCGCGTGACCACGTCGTTGTTCGAGTGCGGCGTGGCCTTGCAGTCGTACTTCGCCACCGGGGCGTTCGCCGAGCTCGCCGCCGGACGCACGCCGGACATGGCGGCGGCCGCGTCGGCGACCGTGACCGTGCCGAACCAGGCGTTCCGGTGCGGCGACGGCTGGATCGTGGTCGCCTGCAGCAACGACGCGATGTTCGCGAGGCTGGCGGCCGCGCTCGCCGATCCGACGCTCGCCACCGACGCGCGCTTCGCGACCAACGCGGCGCGGACCGTGCACCGCGACGCGCTGGTCGCGCGGCTGGACGCCGCCTTCGCGGCCGACGCCCGCGACGCGTGGGTCGCGCGGCTCGAGGCGCACAAGGTGTCGGCCTCCGGCGTGCTGCGGCCCGAGGAGGCGCTCGCGCATCCGCAGGCCGTGCACCTCGGCCTGGCGGCCGCCTCGGCGCATACGCGCATCGACGGGCTGCGTACGCCGGCGGTGCCGTTCTCGATCGATGGCGTGCGACCGTGCGCGCCGATGGGCCCGCCGCTGCTGGGCGAGCACGATGCCGGGCTGCCCGGACGGGAGGGCGCCCGCAGCGCCCGTACTGCGCGGGAGACCCGAGGATGAAGCGCACCAAGACCTGGCGGACCGGGCTGTCGCGGTTCGACGCCGACGGCGTGGAGATCGCCGGCTACCCGATCGAGGACCTGATGCAGCGGCTGGACTTCGCCAGCTGCATGTTCCTGCTGTTCCAGCAGAAGCTTCCCACGCCGCAACAGGGGCGGCTGCTGAACGCGATGCTGGTGTCGGTGATCGACCACTCGATCGTCGCGACCTCGGCGGTCACGCGGATCGTGTCGGCCTCGGGCGTGCCGATCCAGGCCTGCGTGGCCGCGGGGATCATGACCGTCGGCGACATCCACGGCGGTGCGGGCGCCGACCTGTCGCGCCGGCTCGAGCGCTGGGTCCAGGAGGCCCAGGCCGCGGACCAGTCGATCGAGGACAAGGCGCGTGCGGTGGCCGCCGAGCTGCGCGCGCGCGGCGAGCGGCTCGACGGCCTCGGCCACCCGCTGCATCCAAAGGGCGACGTGCGCGTGGACACGCTGGTGACGATGGCCCGCGAGCTCGGCCTCGAGGGCCCGCATCTGGTGCTGGCGCTGGGGCTGTCGCGGCGGCTGGGCGAGGCGGCAGGCCGGCCGCTGCCGCTGAACATCGACGGCGTGATCGCCGCGCTCGCCTCCGACCTGGGTTTCGACTGGCGCCTCGGTCGGGCGCTGATCTTCGTGCCGCGCTCGGCCGGGCTGGCCGCGCACGCGGTCGAGGAGGCGCAGCGCGAGCGCGGCTGGCGCAAGGTCGCCGACCCGGACGACATCGACTACGACGGGCCGGCGAGCCGCCGCCTCGACGCATGAGCCCGCTCGCGTGCGCCCGCGCGCCCCGCGCGCGCCCCGATCCCCGGAGATATCGATGAACCCGAACGACCCCCGTCCCCGGCGCGCCGGCCGCCGCCACCTGCTGCACGGTGCGATCGCCGCCACCGGCGCGCTCGCGCTGCCGGCGGCCGTCCGCGCGCAGCCCGCCGCGTATCCGAGCCGGCCGATCCGGATGGTCGTGCCGTTCTCGGCCGGCGGTCCGGCCGACGCGATCGGGCGGCTCGCCGCCGGCGGGCTGCAGCAGGCGCTCGGTCAGCCGGTGGTGGTCGAGAACCGGTTGGGCGCCGGCGGGATCGTCGGCGCGGAGGCGGTCGCGACCTCGGCGCCGGACGGCTACACGCTGCTGCTGTGCAACGTCGGCGATACGATGGCGGTGTCGCTGTACCGCAGCCTGCCCTACGACTTCGCCCGCGACTTCCGCGGCGTGACGCTGATCGCCTCGACGCCGTTCATCGTCACGGTCCACCCGGCCGTGCCCGCGCGCACGCTGTCGGAGCTGGTCGCGCTCGCGCGCGCCCGGCCCGGCACGGTGAGCTACGGCTCGGCCGGCCTGGGCGTGTCGTCGCACCTCGCGGGAGAGGCGCTCGGCCTGGCCACCGGCGTGCGTTTCCTGCACGTGCCGTACAAGGGCCAGGCGCCGGCGGTCACCGACCTGCTCGGCGGGCAGATCCAGTTCATGTTCGGCAACCCGGTGATCATGCTGCCGCACATCGCCTCGGGCAAGGCGCGCGCGCTCGCGGTCACCGGTCCCACGCGCCTGCCTCAGGCGCCCGAGATCCCGACCGCGGCCGAGGCCGGCGTGCCCGGCTTCGAGGCCGACACCTGGTTCGGCGTCGCGGTGCCGGCGAAGACCCCCGATGCGATCGTCGAGCGCCTGGCCTCGGCGCTCGCCGCGCACCTGAACGCGCCCGAGACCCGCGGCAAGCTCGAGGCGCAGGGCGCGCTGGTGGTTGCCAATTCCCCGGCCGAATTCGGCCGGCGCATCGGACAGGACATCGAGCGCTGGCGCAAGGTGATCACCACGGCGGGCATCAAGCTCGACTGATCGAGGAGAACCGGATGAGCATGCTTCACGGGTTGAAGGCGGCGGCGTGCGCCGTGATCGTGGCGACGGCGGGCGCGGTCTGTGCGCAGCCGGCCGACTGGCCGGCGCGTCCGGTACGGCTGCTGGTCGGGTTTCCGCCCGGCGGGCCGGTGGACCTGACCGCGCGCGCGATCGCCGACAAGCTCGCCGAGAGCCTCCGGCAGCCGGTGCTGGTCGAGCACCAGCCCGGCGCCAACGGCACGATCGCAGCGGCCGCGCTCGCCAAGGCGGCGCCGGACGGCTACACGCTGATGATGGGCGCGAGCACGATGCCGATCCAGGCCACGCTGATGAAGCTGCCCTACGACCTGGAGAAGGACATCGAGCCGGTCGCGCTGGTCGGGCGCGCCCCGCTGGTGCTCGTGGTCAACCCGAAGTCGCCCGCCAACACGGTCGCCGAGCTGGTTGCGCTCGCGAAGTCGCAGCCCGGCAGGCACTCGTACGCGAACCCGTCGAACGGCAGCGCCAACCAGCTCGCCGCCGAGCTGTTCAAGTCCTCCAGCGGCACGGACTTCCTGAACGTCGCCTACAAGGGCGGTGCACCCGCCGAGACCGACCTGATGGGCGGGCACGTGACGATGATGTTCGGCGCGGCACCCTCCACGTTGCCGCACGTGCGCGCCGGCCGCATGCGCGCGCTGGCGGTCAGCTCGGCCGAGCGCGCCCCGATCGCTCCCGAGATCCCGACGCTCGCCGAGTCCGGCTACCCGGGCTTCGACGTGACCACCTGGTACGGCGTGATGGGGCCGGCCGGCACGCCGCGCGCGGTCGTCGAGCGGATCAACGCCGAGGTCAACCGCGCGCTCGCGCTGCCCGACGTCCAGGAGCGGCTCGCGCGGCTCGCGCTCGCGCCGGCGCCGGGCACGCCCCAGGGCTTTCGCGACTTCATGCGCCGCGAGCAGACCCGGTGGGCGAAGGTGATCAAGGACGCGAACATCACGGCGGATCCGTGACCGGCGAGGACGCCGCCACCGCCCGCGTCGCGCTCGCCGGGCTGCTCGCCGGCGCCGGTCTGCCGCGGCAGGCGGCTGCGGTCGACTTCGCCGGCACCGACGCCGCGCTGCCCGGGCCGCACCGGCTCGCGGCGGCGATGGCCGCGGCGATCGGCGCGCAGGCGGCGGCGGTCGGCGAGATCTGGCGGTTGCGCACGGGGCGCGGCCAGCGCGTGTCGGTCGGCCTGCAGGACGCGGCCGACGCGCTGAATCCGGCGGATCACCTGCGCGTGCACGGCCATCCGTGCACGATCCGCTTCGTCCACACCGAACCGGGCAACGGCTTCTGGCGCGCCGGCTGCGGGCGCTGGATCTACATGGCCCACGGCAGCCCGCGGCTGCGCAACGGGCTGCTCGAACTGCTCGACTGCGCGAATGCCCGGCCCGCGATCGCCCGGGCGGTGGCCTCGCGCGACGCGCTCGCGCTCGAGGCGCAGGCCCAGGCCCGGGGTCTGCCGCTCGTCTGCGTGCGTGACCGCGACACCTGGCGCGCCCATCCCCACGGCGCGCGTCTCGCCGAGCGGCCGGTGGTGGAAATCGAGCGCATCGCCGACGGCCCGCCGCGGCCCTTCGAACCCTGCGCGCGGCCGCTGGGCGACCTGCGGGTGCTCGAGTGCACGCACGTGCTCGCGGGGCCCGGCACCGGCCGCTGCCTAGCCGAGCAGGGCGCGGACGCGCTGCGGATCGCGCCGCCGCGCACCAGCGATCCGGTGAACTTCCAGATCGACACCGGCTTCGGCAAGCGCTCGGCGTTCCTCGACCTCGACCAGGCGCGCGACCTGGACCGCTTGCGCGCGCTCGCGGCCGATGCGGACGTGGTGGTGCAGTCGTTGCGGCCGGGTGCGCTCGCCCGGCGCGGACTGGACGCCGCGAGCCTCGCCGCCGGCCACCGCGGGCTGGTGACCGTGTCGATCAGCTGCTACGGCCTGGACGATGGGCCCTGGTCGCGGCACGTGGGCTACGACCCGGTCGCGCAGTCGGCCACCGGCATCGCGGTGACCGAGGGCGGGGCGGACGCACCGCGCGTGGTGCCGTGCACGCTGCTCGCCGACTACCTCACCGCCTACCTCGCGGCGTTTGGTGCGCTCGCCGCGCTGATCCGTCGCGCCACCACGGGCGGCAGCTGGCAGGTCCGCGTGTCGCTCGCCCGAACCTGCACCTGGGTGCAGGACCTGGGCCTGCGCGCGCCCGGCGCGGCCCCCGCCGAGCGCGCGACGCCGCCGCGCCTGCTCGCGATGGACTCGCCGTTCGGCGCGCTCCAGTACCTGGCGCCGGTGGCGCGCTACGACGAGACGCCGGCCGGCTGGGCGCGCCCGCCCGAGCCGCTGGGCGCCTCGCCGCCGCGTTGGCTGTAGTCGCGCCGCCCCGGCGCCCCCCGTTCGCGGAGACCCGCCCGATGCCCGTTCTCGAACGTTCCGGTCAGCCCGCCCTGTACTACGAGGTTGACGACGCCACCGACCCGTGGCGCGACGCGCCGGTGCTGATCCTGCAGCACGGCTACGGTCGCTCGTCGCGCTTCTGGTACCACTGGGTACCGTACCTGTCGCGGTTCTATCGCGTGGTGCGGCCGGACCTGCGCGGCCACGGCCGCACCGCGGTCGAGCCGGCGCGCTTCGGCGAGCTGCGCGCGCACGACTTCGTCGCCGACCTGGTCGATCTGATCGACGCGGTGGGCGGCGGGCGCGTGCACTACTGCGGCGAATCGTTCGCGGGGATCCTCGGTATGGCGCTCGCCGCAGAGCATCCCGAGCGGCTTCGCACGCTCACGCTGGTGAGCGCGCCGCTCACCATCGCCACCTCGCTGCGCGACGCCTGGAACTGCGGCTTCGGTTCGCTGCGCGAGGCGCTCGAGCGGCTGGGTCCGGTGGAGTGGGCGCGCCGGACCAACGCGAGCACGCGGTTCGCGCCGGGCACCGACCCGCGGCTGATCGAGTGGTACGCCAACGAGATGGCGAAGACCCATCCGGAGGTGCTGATCCGCTTCTTCGAGCTGATCTGCGAGTCGAGCGCGGCGCCCTGGCTGGAGCGGGTGAGCACGCCGATGCTCGGGCTCTACCCGTCCGGGGGCCGGATCACCGGACCGAACGAGGCGGCGATCCGGCGCGTCATCGCCGACAAGGGCATGCGCTACGTGAGCTTTCCCACCGAGTTCCACTCGATCCAGTTCATGCTGCCGGCCGCGTGCGCGACGCACCTGCTGCACTTCGCCGCGCAGCACGACGGGGTGTCCTGCCGCGAGTGAGCCGGGTGCGCTCGAGGCTCACTTGCGCGGCGCCCCGGCCCCCGGCATCTCGTTGACGTTCATCCGCCGCTTCGAGCCCGGCAGCTCCATGTCGCCCGGCTTCCAGCCGGCCGGGCAGGCGCCGGCCCAGCGCGCGTCGATCGTGGAGGTGTCCTGGGCGGTGCCCATCAGCGGCGGCGTGTAGCGCGAGGTCACCTCGATCCTGAACGCCTGCTGGAAGTCGCCGGTGATCACGCTGCGCGACACGATCGTCGACGTGCCGACCCGGCATTCGGACTCGGTGACCCAGCGCGCGCCGTCGCGGCGGGTGACGTCCTTCGAGCAGTTCGCCCCCATGATGCCGCGGCCGGCCTGCTGCATCCGCGCGTCGGTCGCCGCGTCGATGCACTGGCGCGTGGTGACCGCGGGTTCGGCACCGCTCGTGATCGACATCTCCCACAGGCCGGGCTTGCGCGCGGGCAGCTCGCTCGCCAGGGCCGCGACCGCGGTCAGCGTCACGACGGCGCCCGCCAGGGCGCGGGTGCGGCGTACGAGGGCGGCTGTCATCGGAGGCTCCCGGGCATCGATGGGTGCGAGCATACGCGTGGTCGGCGATCGACCGCGAGGCGGACCCGCGGCTCCCGATGCCATGCGGTGCGCGCGCCGTGCGCGTGCGGTCAGTCCGGCTTGATGCCCACCGCCGCCACGAGCTTGGCGAACCCGTCGAAGTCCCGGCGCATCGTCGCGAGGAAGCCCTCGGGGGTGGAACTGCCGGCGATCAGCCCGGCGTTGCCCAGCTTCTGCTGCACCTCGGCGTGGGCCACGGCCTGGCGTACCGCCTCGTTCAGCGTGCGCAGCACGTCCGCGGGCAGGCCGGCGGGCGCGAGCAGACCCCACCACAGCTCCAGGCTCGCCTCGGGCAGCCCCATCTCGGTCATCGTCGGCACGTCGGGCAGATCGGGCAGGCGCTTCGCGCCGGTCACCGCCAGCGCGCGCACCTGGCCGTTGCGGATCGCCGGCAGCGCGACCTGGATGACCTGGAACACCATCTGCACCTGACCGCCGATCAGGTCGGTCTGCGCCGGCGCGCTGCCCTTGTAGGGCACGTGGGTCATCGAGATCCCGGCCTGGCGCGCGAACATCTCGCCGGCGATGTGCGGACTGGTGCCGGTGCCGGCCGAGCCGTAGGTGAGCGGGCGGGACTTGCCGAGCGCGATCAGCTCGGGAACCGACCGGGCGGCGAGCGCGGTGTTCACGATCAGCACCAGCGGGCCGCCGCCGACCGTGGACACGGGCGTGAAGTCGTCGACCGCGCGATACGGCCCCTTGCCGGCGACCGCGGCCTGGATCAGGTGCGAGCTGCCGGTCAGCAGCAGCGTGTAGCCGTCGGGGGCGGCGCGCGCGACGCTCTCGGCGCCGATCACGCCGCTCGCGCCGACCTTGTTCTCGACGATCACCGGCTGCTTCCAGACCTCGCCCAGCCGCGTGCCGACGGCGCGCGCGATCAGGTCGTTGCCCGAGCCGGCCGGAAAGCCGACCACGATGCGCACGGCGCGGTTCGGATAGCCGGTGCTCTGGGCGGCGGCGCCGGCGGCGACCAGGCCAACGCAGGCGGCGAGCAGCGCGGCCGCGGCCGCTCGGAAGGGGGTCATCGGTGTCTCCTGTGTGGCTCGGGGGGGTGGGTCAGGTCGGCGGGCGCAGCAGCGCGGCGAGCGCCTCGAGCGAAGGCTGGGCCGGCAGCTCGTGCACCGCGTGTCGCAGGCGCTCGGCGCGCGGCGCGCCCAGGCGCGCGCCCACCAGCTGCGCGAACTTGGCGTCCAGCGTCTCGGGCGACAGCGGTCGGCTCGGGTCGCCCAGCGCCACCGCCTCGAACGCGGTGAGCATCCGGCCGTCGCGCAGCTGCAGCGTGATCCGCGACGGCCGCTGCTCGGGCGCGAGCGCGTCCAGCTCGGGGTCGCAGCGCACCTCGCAGGCGGCGGCGAGCCGCGCGACCTCGGGCTCGGCGACGTGCGCGTCGGTGAACACCGACTGGTCGCAGCGGCCGTTCACCAGCGTGAGCGCGAGGCTCACCGGGAACGACTCCTTGGCCGCGAGCACGTTGGCCGGCCGCGCCTCGACGTTGTCGCGCGCGGGCACCGCGAAGGTGTCGGCGGTGAGCCGGACGACGTCGGCCGCGCGCAGCCCGTGGCGCTCGCGCAGCGCGAGCGCGGCGTCGATGCCGCTCTGGAAGTTGCGGCAGCACGCGTGCACCTTGAAGTAATTGCGCAGCACCTCCCAGCGGCCGCCCAGCGCGTCGCAGGCCGCGGCGCGGTCGAAGCGCTCGGCGGCCACGTGCCCGAACACGTGCGAGACGTCGTCGCGGCTGCCGGTGAAGCCGGCCTCGACCCAGCGCGGGGCCATCACCGCGTTGGCCGCGCCCTGGCCGGAGTACAGGTCGCGCACGGTGGCGCCCTGCGTGGCGGCCTGCCAGGACGTGGCGAGCGTGAGCGGTGCGGCCACGTTCATCGCCTCGCGGATTCGCGCGGGCGCGAATCCCACCAGCCGCGCGACCGCCGCGGCCGCGCCGACCGTGCCCCAGGTGCCGCTCGGATGCATGCTCTCGCGCACCCGGCAGGCCATGCCCAGACGCGCGGCGATCTCGTAGCCGGCCACCAGTGCGGTCACGAACTCGCGCCCGCTCGCGCCGCGCTCCTCGGCCACCGCGTGCACCGCCGGCAGCACGTAGGTGCCGACGTGGCCGCGTGCGTACTTGTGGCCCTCGTCCAGCACGTGCGCGCACGCGGCGGTCGCGTTGACCAGCGCGGCGTCGGCCGCGTCGCCGCGCCCGCCGTCGACCACGAACAGGCTGCGGCCCTGCGAGCCGCGCCGGCGAAGCAGCTCGGCGGCGCCGCGCACGCGCGGCTCGGCGGCACCGGCGACGGTCACCGCGATCGCATCGAGCAGCAGTCGCGTCGCCCGCTCGACCACCTCGGCCGGCAGGTCGTCGAACCGCAGCTCGGCGGCGAAGGCGGCGATGCGATCGAGGAAGTCGGGGGTCACGGTTCGGCCTCGGTGGGGGACTCGCCCAGAACGATCAGCGCATCGAGCACCCGCGGCCCGCCGGGCGCGAGCACGATCGGATTGAGGTCGACCTCGGCGACTCGGCCGGCGTGCGCGCGCAGGAACGCGCCGAGCGCGCACAGCAGCTCGGCGAGCCGGCCGACGTCGGCCGGCGGATGCCCGCGCGGTCCGCGCAGCAGCGCCGCGCAGCGGATGCCCTCGATCAGCGCGCGCGCCTCGGCAGTCCCGAGCGGCGCGGGCGCGAGCCGGACGTCGCCGAGCGCCTCGATCAGTACGCCACCTACGCCGAACATCACCATCGGGCCAAACACCGGATCGTGACGCGCCCCCATCATCAGCTCGATGCCGGCCGGCACCTGCTCGGCGACCAGCACGCCGTGGGCCGGGACCCCGGGCCGGGCGGCGGCCATCCGCGCGGCGATCCGCGCGTACGCGTCGCGCACCGCGGCCTCGTCGCGCAGGCCGAGCTCGACCAGTCCGGCCTCGGTCTTGTGGGCGATCTCAGGATGCTCGCCCTTGAGCACCACCGAGCCGCCGAGCTCGCGTGCGATCGACGCCGCGTCCTCGCAGTCGCGCGCCAGTCGCTCGCGGGTCACCGCAAAGCCCAGCTCGTGCAGCACCGCCTTGCTCTCGCGCTCGGTGAGCGCGCGCCGGCCGGCGCGCACCGCGGCGAGCACCGTCGGGTGAGGCTCGCCGGCGGCCGCGGGCGGCGGCGATTCGATCGCACGCGCGTGGGCGCGCTGCCAGGCGTCGAGCGCGACCAGCGCGTGAGCGGTGCGCCCGGGCGTCCAGAACACCGGCAGCGGACCGCGCTGAAGCGCGCGCTTGCCCTCGCCGGCGAAGCTCGCCCCCGCCCAGGTGACCAGCATCGGCGGGGCGTGCGCGGCGGCCAGCCGCTCGAGGTCGGCGCACACGGTGTCGTAGTTCTTCGCGGCGGTGAGCACCGGCAGCGCGACCGTGATCGACGGCTCCTCGAGCAGCGGCTCGAGCGTGCGCGCCCAGGTGCCGTGGTCGGACACGCTGCCGCCGCTCATGTCGACCGGATTGGACACCGGCCCGGTCTTGCCCAGCGCCTCGCGCAGCCGTGCCTGCGTGGCCTCGGGCAGCTCGGGAAAGCGCATGCCGGCGTCGGCCGCGATGTCGGCGAGCAGTCCGATGTGGCCGCCGGACACCGAGCAGGCGGTGCAGCCCTCGCCCGCGAAGCGCCGAGCGCGCGGCACGAGCCGGCCCGAGGCGCGCAGCTTCGCGAACATCTGTGCGACCTGCCACAGCGCGTCCAGGTCATCGACCAGCGTGGCGCCGCAGCTGCGGGCGACCGCCTCGAACACCTCGTGCGAGCCGGCGAGCGCGCCGGTGTGCGACTCGGCCATCTGCCGCCCGAGCGCCGAGCGGCCGGTCTTCAGGATCACCACCGGCTTGCACGCGCGCTGCGCGTCGCGCAGCAGGTCGGCGAAGGCCGGGCCGTCGCGCACCGCCTCGATGGTCAGGCAGATCGCGTCGGTGTCCGGATCCTCGAGCAGGAAGCGCGCGCAGTCGACGACGTCGAGGTCGGCCTCGTTGCCGGTGTTCAGCACGTGGCTGAATCCGATCCCCTCGGACCAGCCGCCGAGGATGATGCTCGCCATCGCCAGGCCGCCGCTCTGGCTGGCCACGCCGATGCGGCCCCGCGGCAGCGGCGGCGCCCATTCGAACGCAGCGGCGGCCGCCGCGGCCACGCCGTCGACCGCGTTGAGGAAGCCCACGCAGTTCGGGCCCAGCACGCGTGCGCCCGCCCGGCGCGCGAGCGCGACCAGCTCCGACTCCAGGCGGCGCCCGACCTCGTCGCCGCGCTCGGCGAAGCCCGCGCTGGTCACCACGATCAGCCGGGTGCCCTTGCCGACGCAGGCCGCCAGCGCGTCGGCGGCGTCGTCCGCGGCGGCCGCGTAGATCACGCAGTCGACCTCGCCCGGCACCGAGGCCAGGTCCGGGCTGCAGCGTACCCCGGCGATCTCTTCGCGGCGCGCGTTGATCGGGTGCAGCGCACCTCGAAAACCGTGCCGCAGCAGGTACGGCAGGAAGCGGCCGCTGAACTTCGCGGGGTCGGCCGACGCGCCGACGATCGCGATCGAGGCCGGCGAGAACAGCCGGGCGAGCGCCTCGCCGCGGTCGCGGCCGGCGCGCGGCGGCGCGGCGTCGGGGACGGGGATGGGGGCGGGCATGGGCCGGCGCGTGCGCTCAGCGGCGGATCAGGTCGTCGCCGAACGGCGCGTCACGCCGCCGCACGGCCTCCTTGAGCCCGTGCGCGATCACGTCGTCGCGGAAGCGCTCGCGGCTGCGGGCGAGGTGGCCGCGGGCGTCCATCTCGGCGGCCAGCCGCTGCAGCGTGCGCGCGCCCATCAGTTCCAGACCGAGGTTGACGATGCGCTTGTTGCAGGCGAGCAGGTCGGTGTCGACCAGCGCCAGGCGGTCGGCGAGCGCGTCCACTTCCTCGGCCAGCTGCTCGGCGGGCACGCTCTTCAGCGCGAGCCCGAGCGCGGCCGCATCCGGTCCGGCGAGCGCGTCGCCGGTCAGCAGGATGCGCTTGGCCCACTGCGGCCCGACGTGGTAGAGCCACAGGTGGCTGGGCAGCGAGCCCTGCGCGCGCGCCGGCGGAAACCCGAAGCGCGCGTCGTCGCTGCAGATCACGATGTCGCACAGCAGCGCGAGGTCGGTGCCGCCGGCCAGGCAGCGGCCGTGCACCTGCGCGATCACCGGCTTGTGCATGTCGAACAGCGCCATGCGGCTGCGCTGGGCGGCCTCCAGCCGCCACGCGTCGTCGTCGAAGCTCCTGCGGCCGCGCCGGTGCGCGCTGCCCTCGGCGGCGGGCGCCTCGTACTGGCCGAGGTCGTAGCCCGAGCAGAAGTCGGGGCCGTTGCCGCTCAGCACCACGCAGTGCACGCGCGTGTCGTCGTCGGCCCGCCACAGCGCGCGCTCGAGCTCCTGCTGCATCGGCACGCTGATCGCGTTGCGCTTGTCGGGCCGGTCGAGCGCGATGCGCGCGCGGCCGCGCTCCACCGCGTAGCGGATCGTGCGGAACTCGGGGTCGTCCACCGTCGTCTCCTGTGCCAGGTGCGACGCGCCGGTCAGCGCAGCGCCCGTTCGATCGTCGCGGCCGCCTCCTGAACCGCGCGCGTGATCCGGCGCCGCGTGCGCGCATCCAGCTGCGCGCTGATCGTGGTGATGCTGATCGCCCGCCGCACGCTGCCCTCGGCGCCGGCGACCGGCGCGGCGATCGCGGTGATGCCGCGCCGGAAGCGGCCGTCGTCGGTCGCGTGACCGGCGCGGCGCACCGCGCGCAGCTCGGCGAGCCAGGCCTCGAGCTCGGGCGGCTCCTGCCAGCGCACGCGCGCGAAGCCGCGCCGCAGCTCGGCCTCGTCGAACCCGCCGAAGGCCGCCATCAGCCGGCCGGAGGCGCTGGTGAACAGCGGCGTGCGCCCGCCGGGCGACACGCGGTCGCCGGGCAGCACCGAGGCCGCCGCGACCACCACCATGTCCTCGCCGTCGCGCTCCTGCACCGAGGCGCCGACGTCGAACGCGTTGGAGAGCTGGCGCAGCACCGGCTGCGCCGCCTGAACGAACGGATCGTGCCGGGTCAGCTGGCGCGCGAGCGTCAGCACGCCGCTGCCCAGCCGGTAGCGCCGGGCGTCGGCGTCGTAGGCGACCAGCCGGGCGACCACCAGCTCGCGCAGGATGTGCAGCGCCGTGCTCGGCAGCACGTCCAGGTCGCGCGCGATCCGCGACAGCGGCAGCCCGTCCGGATGCCGGCCGAGGTGCCGGAGCATCGCGACCGCGCGCCGCACCGCAGGCACCTTGCGGGTGCGGTTGTCGTCGTCGAGCGGCTCGGTGGCCGGCTCGAGGGACTCCAGGACGGCTGACATCGTCGCCGATTCTAGATACAGTGAGTGCGCCGGCGCAAGTTGCATTGCGCCAGCGCAATAATGGGTACCCGCCGGCCGGCTCGCGCCGCGCGGGTCGACTCACGGACACGACCATGCCGCTCAGCCTTCGGCCCCTGACCCCCCTGTTCGGCGCGCAGGTGCTCGACCTCGATCCGCGCGAGCCGCTGTCGGCGCCGGCGATCGATGCGCTGGGCGACGCGCTGCGCGATCACCGGGTGCTGCTGTTCCGCGACGCGCCGCTGACCGAGGAGCAGCAGGTCCGGCTCACGCAGGTGGCCGGAGTGCTCACCTATCGCGGCTACGGCGCGTACACCGACCGCACGAAGCGGTCGTCGCTGGTGTCCAACGCGCACCCCGACGGCATGTTCGGCACCGGCGAGCTGTCGTTCCACTCCGACTTGAGCTTCACGCCGCACATCCTCAAGGCGCGCTCGCTGCATGCGCTGATGCTGCCGTCGCGGCCGGAGGCCGGCGGCGAGACGCTGTTCTCGGACGTGCAGACCGCCTGCGACGAGCTCGAGCCCGCGCTCAAGGCGGCGGTCGAGCCCTTGCGCGCACGGTTCGCCGCGGTCTACGACTTCGGCGACCGGCAGGAGACCGTCGAGTTCGTGCGCCCGCTGATCGGCACGCACCCGCAGACCGGCCGGCGCTTCATCGCGGCCAGCCGCGCGGTCACCAAGGAGGTGATCGGCATGGAGCGCAGCGCGTTCCGCCCGCTGCTGAAGGCGCTGTGGGCGCACATGGAGCAGCCCGGCTACGTCTACCGCCACACCTGGCGGCTGGGCGACACGCTGTTCTGGGACAACGTCGCGGTGCAGCACGCGCGCACGCCGTTCGATCCGGCCGAGAAGCGCGCGCTGCGCGCCGTGTCGGTGGACGCCCCCGAGGTGGCGGTCGGCGCGTCGGCGGCCGCGGCCGCGGGCTGACGGCGCGCTTCCGGCGCCCCGGGTCTGCCGCCGCGAGGCTGCCGCCCGCCGATTGCGCACCGGCGCACTCTGCGCGCATCATCTGCGGCGCACACGACCCCGCGCGGAGGCGACCATGACCGAATCGACCAAGTACCTGCTGCCCGAGGACCGGATCCCCAAGCGCTGGTACAACATCCAGGCCGACCTGCCCAAGCCGCTGCCCGCGGTGCTGCACCCGGGCACGATGCAGCCGGTGGGGCCCGACGACCTCGCGCCGCTGTTCCCGATGGCGCTGATCATGCAGGAGGTGAGCACCGAGCGGGAGGTGGAGATTCCCGAGCCGGTGCGCGAGGTCTACCGGCTCTGGCGGCCAGCGCCGCTCTATCGCGCGCACCGGCTGGAGAAGGCGCTCGGCACGCCGGCGAAGATCTTCTACAAGTACGAGGGCGTGAGCCCGGCCGGGTCGCACAAGCCGAACACCGCGGTCGCCCAGGCGTTCTACAACAAGCAGGAAGGCGTCAAGCGCCTGTCGACCGAGACCGGCGCCGGCCAGTGGGGTTCGTCGCTCGCCTTCGCCGGCAGCCTGTTCGGCCTCGAGGTGCTGGTGTTCCAGGTGCGGGTGTCCTACGACCAGAAGCCGTACCGCCGCGCGCTGATGGAGACCTACGGCGCGCGCTGCCTCGCGTCGCCGTCGCCGGAGACCGCCTACGGACGCAGCGTGCTCGACACGCGGCCCGATCACCCCGGTTCGCTCGGAATTGCGATCTCCGAGGCGGTCGAGGTGGCCGCGCAGCGCGAGGACACCAAGTACGCGCTCGGCTCGGTGCTCAACCACGTGCTGCTGCACCAGACGATCATCGGCCTGGAGTCGATGGAGCAGATGCGGATGGCCGACGCCTGGCCCGACGTGGTGGTGGGCTGCACCGGCGGCGGCTCGAACTTCTCGGGCATCGCGTTCCCGTTCATCGGCGATGCGCTGCGTGGCGGCAGGAAGGCGCGGATCGTCGCGGTCGAACCGGCCGCGTGCCCGTCGCTCACCCGCGGACGATACGCGTACGACTTCGGCGACACCGGCCACATGACGCCGCTCGCCAAGATGCACACGCTCGGCTCGACCTTCACGCCGCCCGGCTTCCACGCCGGCGGGCTGAGGTATCACGGCATGGCGCCGCTGGTCTCGCACCTGAAGGAGCTCGGGCTGATCGAGGCGACCGCGTACCACCAGACCGAGTGCTTCGCGGCCGGCGTCGCGTTCGCGCGGGCCGAGGGCATCGTGCCCGCGCCCGAGGCGAACCACGCGGTCAAGGGCGCGATCGAGGAGGCGATGCGCTGCAAGCGCGACGGGCGATCGGAGACGATCCTCTTCAACCTGTGCGGCCACGGCCACTTCGACATGCAGGCGTACATCGACTACTCGGCCGGCAAGCTCAAGGACCAGCACTACGACGAGAGCGAGCTCGCGATGGCGCTGGCCGGGCTGCCGAGCGTGCCCGAGCCGGCCTGAGCGCCACGGACGGCGTTTCAGCGGAAACGCCGTCCGACGCGGCGCGCCCGGGGCGGCGGCCGATCGTCGGTGCGTCGGACGCGCGGCGCGCGGCCTCGCTCACTGCAGGGTGTACAGCCCCAGCATCGTCGAGAGCTCGACCTGGCGCGCGCTGCGCGCCCACAGTTCGATCGCGTTGAACCAGCCGCCCACCGCGTACTGGTCGCGCAGACCCGCGTCGCAGTGGGTGTCGGCGACGGTCTGCGCGCTGCAGCGGACCTGCACGGCGCGCGCGATGCTGGCCACCGGGGCCGTGTCGCTGAAGGAGGCTCCGCCGCCGGGTGCTCTGCCGAACAGCGACACGCTGGTGGGCGCCACCGCGCCCGAAGGCACCCGCCAGTAGTCTAGCGCCGCCGCGTCCACCGAGAGGTCGACC
>Ga0169931_10006793_pt1 | contig 17140 bp, 14 predicted proteins | sample Kivu_15m_20L_FD_129675 | JGI IMG/M metagenome (GOLD analysis project Ga0169931, IMG submission 129675) | Freshwater microbial communities from Lake Kivu, Western Province, Rwanda to study Microbial Dark Matter (Phase II) - Kivu_15m_20L... | ecosystem: Environmental > Aquatic > Freshwater > Lake...
CGCAAGAATGTGCGGGACTTTGCAGGCAAGCCGATGCTGGCATGGTCGATCGAGGCGGCCCACGCCACCGGCTGCTTCGGACGGGTGATCGTCTCGACCGATGACGAAGAGGTGGCCGCGGTCGCGCTACGCCATGGTGCGGAGGTGCCGTTCCGCAGGCCTCACGACCTCTCCGACGACCACGCGACCACCACGGCCGTGATCGCCCATGCGTCCGGCTGGATCGAGTCGCAGGGACTCTGTCCATCGGCGATCTGCTGCATCTACGCGACTGCCCCGATGATCGCCCCTTCGGACATCCTGGCAGGCTTCCGGCTCATCGCGGGCGGCGGATGGCGCTTCGTCTTCTCCGCAACCCGCTTCGAGGCACCGGTGCAGCGCGGGTTCGAGCGCATGCCGGACGGCGGTCTCCGGATGCTGTGGCCGGAGCAGTTCGCCGTGCGGAGCCAAGACCTGCCCGCCATCTACCACGATGCCGCGCAGTTCTACTGGGGACTACCCGAAGCATGGCAGGCGCAGGAGCGGATCTTTGACCGGGCATCGACCTGCGTCGAGATTCCGGGCTGGCGCAGCGTGGACGTAGACACCGAGGACGACTGGATCCGCGCGGAGCTGCTGTTCAGAGCCGCACACCCTGGTCCGCGGGGCGGTGAAGGCGTTCCGGGTCCCGGCGCTCCATGAGGAACCAGGTGATGTCGTCCTGCGGGAAGTTCGGGTCCCGGCGGTACGAAAATCCATAGTCGACGAGTCGGAACGACGGGTGTCGGTCCATGAATTCCCCCGCGAAGTCGCGTTTGAAGAGCCGGTCCGCGTGCCCGCGGTACGGGATCGACACGGGGCTTGGGTTGTAGTACTCGCACATGAGCACATAGCAGCCGCTCGCGGCCGCAAGGCGATCGTAGACGAGCGGCAGCGACGCAGGGTCGATGTGGATCAGCACGCCCTTGATCAGGACCAGGTCCCAAGTGCGCCGCGGCGCGAACTCGAGGATCGACCCCTCGTGAACGGCATCCGCGGGCAGCAGCTCGCGGAGTGCCCGTGCGGCGACCGGATTGATCTCGATGGCATGCCGGTCCATCGATGGAAACAGCAGGCGCAGGGCGCGCAGGTTCATGCCGACGTTTGCGCCGAACTCGATACAGCCGGCGATTCCCCGCGCACTCCGAAGCGCCTTGGAGAAGAAGTCCAGGTTCGCGGCGAGCAGCGCATCGCCTTGGTTGCGGCCGATGTACTCCGTGCCGAAGGAGCCAGCCCAAAAGGCTTCCTGCGCGGTGCGGAACGAGTGGTCGGCGTTGGAGATGCTCATGGTTGTTCTCGTCAGTACGCGGTGCCCAGTGCCGGGTCGCCGCAATAGAGCGTCAGTGCGTGGCGCGAGCCGGCGCGAATCGGGCTGCCGCGGTGGAGCGCGGTGACGTCGGCGAGGATCAGCGTGCCCCTCGGCCCGGTAAAGGTGTGCGGCTGGTTCACGACGCCCGCCATAGCCGCGACTTCCGCATCGCTGAAGCGGTACTGGCCGGGCTTGCGCTTGCCCTTCGCCAAGAGCGAGAGCAGCAGCCCGCGGTCGTGCGACCCCGGGATCAGCTGGAACGGGCCGTTCTCCGCGGCGCAGTCGCTCAGGTACAAGATGGCCTTGAACTGCAGGCTGTGGGGGCTATCGAGATGCCAGCCCCCACCGGAACCGGCGTTGCCTTCCTTGTAGTCCATGCGCGCGGCGAGCACGAACTTCTCGGCCTGCCGGCGCCCGGTGTAGGCACGGCGCACTTCCTCGACGAGCGGGTCATCGCGGAACGACTCGAGCGAGGGGACGTGCCGTTCCGCCCGGAAGAAGCGGTGATCCGACTTCTTGGCGTCGACCCACGAACCCTCGAGCCCGTCGCGCCCGCAGAGGGCGTCGATCTCGCGCGCCGCGGCATCGCACCGCTCGGCGGACCAGAAGCCGGGGATGACCGCGAAGCCGGCACGGCGGACCTCGGCGGCCAGCGCGGCGGCGCGCGGCGAGACGGACCCCGCGATGGCGCGCAGCACGGGGCGCCGGCTGGCTTCGAAGGCTTCCTTGGCCAGATGAGAAAGAAGAGAGGGCATCGACGAATGATACCGGGCTCAACTCGTAGACTGGCGCGATGGACCTCTCAAACGCCTCCATCCTGGTCACCGGCGGAACGGGCAGCTTTGGCCAGAAGTTCGTCGAGACCGTGCTCCGCGACCATCCCGGCGTCCACCGGCTGGTGATCTTCAGCCGCGACGAGCTGAAGCAGTGGCAGATGCAGCAGCGGTTCCCCGAGGGCAAGTACCCGCAGCTGCGCTTCTTCATCGGCGACGTGCGCGACGCGCGGCGCGTCTCGCGGGCCATGGAGGGGGTCGACACCGTCGTCCATGCGGCCGCCCTCAAGCAGGTACCGGCAGCCGAGTACAACCCCATGGAGTGCATTCACACGAACGTGATGGGTGCTGAGAACGTCGTGAACGCCTGCCTCGACAACGGGGTGCAGCGGATCGTCGCGCTCTCGACCGACAAGGCCGCGGCACCGATCAACCTGTACGGCGCGACCAAGCTCTGCTCGGACAAGCTGTTCGTCAGCGCAAACAACATCCGCGGCAAGCGCGACACCCGCTTCGCGGTAGTCCGCTACGGAAACGTGCTCGGCTCTCGCGGCAGCGTGGTTCCCTTCTTCCTCGAGCACCGGCGGCACGGCTGGCTGCCGATCACCGACGACCGCATGACGCGCTTCAACATCACGCTCGAGGACGGCGTCGCGCTCGTGATGCGGACGCTCGAGGACCTCTGGGGCGGCGAGATCGTGGTGCCGCGCATCCCGTCGTACCGGATCCTCGACGTCGCCGACGCCGTGGCGCCCGACGCAGAGAAGCGCCGGGTGGGCATCCGCCCTGGCGAGAAGCTGCACGAACAGATGATCACGAGCGCCGACGCGCCGACGACCGTGGACCGAGGCGACTTCTTCGCGATCCTGCCGTCTCCCGCCGCCGCCGAGGCCTACGCGCAGAAGCACGGAGCGAAGCTGGTGCCGCCCGGCTTCAGCTACGACAGCGAGGCAAACGGCGAGTTCCTCGACCCCGCCTCGCTGCGGGCGATGATCCGCGACCACGTCGATCCGGCGTTCGCCGCCGGCTGCCGGCCCGCCGCGCTTGCCGGGACCGCGGGATGATCCCCTACGGACGGCAGTCGATCGACTCGACGGACGAGGCCGCGGTGCTCGCCGCGCTGCGGAGCGACTTCCTGACGCAGGGCCCGGCGGTGCCCGCGTTCGAGGCCTCGCTCCGCGCCGCCACCGGCGCGCGGCACGCGCTGGCGATGAACAGCGCGACAAGCGCCCTGCACGTGGCGTGCCTGGCGCTCGGGCTCGGCCCCGGCAAGCTGCTGTGGACCACGCCGAACACCTTCGTGGCGAGCGCCAACTGCGGCCGGCTCTGCGGCGCGGACGTTGACTTCGTCGACATCGACCCGGGCACCCTCAACCTCTGCCCGGCGGCGCTCGAGCGCAAGCTTCAGGAAGCGGACCGGGCCGGACGACGGCCGGACGTCGTCGTGCCCGTCGACTTCGCCGGGCTTCCGGCCGAGATGCGCGCTATCCGCGCGCTGGCGGACCGCTGGGGCTTCCGCATCATCGAGGACGCGTCGCACGCGATCGGCGCGAGCGACGGCGGCGTCCCGACCGGCTCCGGACGGACGGCGGACATCACCGTGCTCAGCTTCCACCCCGTGAAGATCGTGACGACGGCTGAGGGGGGCGCCGCCCTCACCGACCACGAAGAGCTCGCGCGCGCCGTCGAACGAACGCGCACCCACGGCATCACCCGCGACCCCGCGCAGATGCGCGGCGAGAGCGAGGGACCCTGGTACTACCAGCAGGTCGGTCTCGGACTCAACTACCGGATGACTGACCTGCAGGCCGCACTCGGCGAGAGCCAGATGCGGCGGCTGGGCGAGTTCGTTCGCGTGCGGACCGCGCTCGCCAACCGCTACGACCGGCTGCTCGCAGGGCTTCCCGTGGTGCCGGCGCCGCGCCGCGCCGGCGCACTGAGCGCCTGGCACCTGTACGTCGTCCAGCTCGACGGCGCCCTCGAGGCACGGCGCCGCGAGGTCTTCGAGCGCATGCGGGCGGCGGGGATCGGCGTGAATGTTCACTACATCCCCGTGCACCTGCAGCCGTACTACCGCGACCTCGGCTTCCGTGAGGGAGACTTTCCGAACACCGAACGCTACTACCGCCGCGCGATCACGCTGCCGCTCCACCCGGGGCTCACGCACGCGGAGCAGGATCGCGTGATCGCGGCGCTCCGCGAGGCGATCGCGTGAACACCGAGGGCGGCGCACCCCTGCTCCGGGTGACCGTGCGCACGGCCGCGTCCGCACGCATCGGCGCCGGCCATGCCGCACGAACCACGGCAGTCGCCGAGGAACTCGCGCGCATCGGTGCGGACGTCCGATGGGCGTGCGACGCGGACACCGTCCCCTTCCTTGCCGTTCGCGGCATTGCGGCCGATCGCATCGGCGTGATGCGCGAGTCCGCGACGTTGGGGCACTCGGGCGAGCGGCAGGCCGCGGACGAGGAGCAGCGGGCGGATGCGGCGGAGACCATCACGCTCGGCGATCCGGGCGCCGACTGGATGCTCGTCGACTGCTACCGACTCGGCGCGTCGTGGCACCGGGCCGCGCGTGCGGGCGGCGCCCGCATCGCCGTGTTCGACGACCTGGCCGACCGTCCGCTCGACGCGGACCTCGTCATCAGTGCAGCGGCCGCGGCTGACCGGTACGCATCGATCGCCCCCGGCGCTCGCATCCTCGACGGGCTCCGGCACGCGATCATCGGCGATCCGGCACGGCCGCCCGCGGCGGGGCCCGGCACGCTGCTCCTCTCGTTCGGGGCGGCGGATCCGGGCAACCTCACCGAGGCGACGCTTCGCGCACTCGCCGCACGCGCGGAGTCCTTTCCGGGCGGCATGCCGAGCACCGTGATCCAGCTCGGCGAGGGCGCCGCATGCCGCGGACGCGTGGTCGACCTCGCCGCGACGATTCCGTGGGCGACCTTCGCGCCGGCCGGGCCGACCGCACCGGGCTCGCCCATGATCGCGATCGGTGCTGCCGGGGTCGGCCTTCTCGAGCGCATGCGTGCCGGCGTTCCCTCCGTGGTCGTGGTCGCGGCGCCGAACCAGCGCGAGCTCGCCGACGCGGCCGCCCGTGCCGGCGCCGCAGTGACGGCGCACACGCCCGAGGAGGCCTGCGAGGCGGCATTCGCGTTGCTTGCCGAGCCGTCCGACCTCCGCCGAATGTCGATCGCGGGCAAAGCCGCCGTGGACGGTCGCGGCGCCGCGCGCGTGGCGCGCGAGATGAACCGCCTGTCGGGCGTCTACCTTCGGCGTGCGTCGATCCACGACGCCGCGCTGCTCCACGCCTGGCGCAACCACCCAACGGTCCGCGCCGTCAGCCACGAGACCGACGAGATCCCGTGGGAAGTCCACGTGCGTTGGCTCGAGGCAAGCCTTGCCCGCGAGAACCGGCACGTGCTCGTCGCGGAACGCCGGGGGCGCCCGCTCGGCACGCTCCGCCTTGACGTCGGCGGGGAGTGCGCCACTGTCTCGATCGCCGTTGACCCGTCGCTGCACGGGTCCGGGCTTGGGCCCGCGATCCTCAACGCCGGAGAGCGCTGGGTGCACGACCACGACCCCCGCGTGCGCCGTCTGCGCGCCGAGATCCGCCCAGGCAACGAAGCGAGCGTTCGCGCTTTCCTCACGGCGGGATACCTTGGCGGCCCGGACACCTACGAGCGCGCCGTCGGGCGCGGAGGCGAACCATGATGATCGAAAGACGCGAAGTCGGCTTGCATGCACCGCCATTCGTGATCGCGGAGCTTTCCGGAAACCACAACGGCTCGCTCGACCGCGCGCTGGCGATCGTCGACGCCGCCGCCGCGACGGGCGCGCACGCGCTGAAAATCCAGACCTACACCGCGGACACGATGACGCTCGACATCCGCGAGCGCGAGTTCGTGATCTCCGACCCGAAGAGCCCGTGGGCGGGACGGAGCCTCTACGACCTGTACGAGGAGGCGCACACGCCGTGGGACTGGCACGTTCCGATCTTCGAGCGCGCGCGCAAGCACGGGATGATCCCGTTCAGCACGCCCTTCGACCACAGCGCGGTGGACTTTCTCGAGACGATCGACGCGCCCTGCTACAAGATCGCGAGCTTCGAGAACACCGACCTCCCGCTCATCCGCCGCGTGGCGGCGACGGGCAAGCCGATCATCGTCTCGACCGGCATGGCAACGCTCGGCGAGATCGACGCGCTAGTGCGGGCCGCGCGCGAGGGAGGGTGCCGCGACCTGGTGCTATTGAAGTGCACGAGTTCGTACCCGGCGAGCCCGGTCAACTCGAACATCCGCACGATTCCCGCGCTCCGCGAGGCCTTCGGCTGCGAGGCCGGGCTATCCGACCATACGCTCGGTGTCGGGGTCGCGGTGGCGTCGGTCGCGCTCGGTGCCACCGTCGTCGAAAAGCACTTCACGCTCTCGCGCGCCGACGGCGGCGTCGACAGCGCGTTCTCGCTCGAACCCGCCGAGATGCGTGCCCTCGTCGAGGAGACGCACCGCGCGTGGCAGGGCCTAGGCACCGTGAGCTTCGGCGCGGGCGAGGCGGAGTCAGGAAGCAAGGTGTTCCGCCGGTCGCTCTACTTCGTCAGCGACCTGCCCGCCGGCGCCACCGTCACGGCGGCGGACGTCCGGGCCATCCGCCCCGGGCACGGGCTTCCGCCCTCGGCCGCCGACCTCGTGATCGGGAGCACGCTGCGCGAGGCGGTCCGTCGCGGGACTCCGGTGCGATGGGGCGTGCTCTGAGGCGTCACTCGAATCGCGACTTGAGCCGAACGAACGCGCGCTCGAACGCGAACCACGAGACGGTCGCGACGGCAGCCGAGGCTGGGAGAGCGACCGCGAACAGCAGCACCCCGGTGGCGGGCTTCGGCCAGCCGGCGGTCCACGATCGAAACGGTGTCCACCGATCGATCGCGTCGAGCACGGGCACGTGCCACACGTACAGGCCGTAGCTGATGGTTCCGAGGAAGCGCACCGCGGGTGCGCAGAGGAACCCGAGCACGGCGCCTGCCGGAAGCGATGCCACGATCGGCAGGAGCGGCGCAAACAGCAGCGCGTGCGCAGCCCGGCCCATCGAGTCCTGGATCGATCGCGGAAGCGGCATGCACGCAACGGTGAGCGCGAGCCCTGCCCACGCCATGCAGATCGCGACGCCTCGATCGTTTCGTCCCTCGGAGGCGCGGACCGCGAACCACGATCCGAGCGCCAACGGCTCCAAACATCCGGGCGTGAGCTGCAGCACCGCGAAGTCGTTCGCGCCGGCAAGCTCGAGCCAGCAACGGAACGCGAGACTCCCGGCCGCGAGCGCAAGGCAGGCCGCGCCCAGCCGAGCCCGCGGCACGGCGAGCACCAACGCCGGCCAAAGGAGGTAGAACTGCTCCTCGACGGCAAGCGTCCAGAAGTGGTTGAGCGGCACCCAGCCCGTCACGCCGAGTGCCTTGCCGATGTTGACCGCATACGCGATGAACCACCACGCGTTGTCACGGATGCCCGGGAAATCAAGGGTGAAGTAGAGGCCGAACGCGGCGTAGTAGAGCGGGAAGATCCGGAGCGTTCGCCGGACGTAGAAACGTAACAGGCCGCGCCCGGACGCTCCGGAGTCCCGGACGCCGAGCAGGATGCCGGTGATCAGGAACCCGCTCAACGCGAAAAAGAGGTCGACGCCGAGCGCACCGAGGCCAACCTTCGAGTTCAGCAAGGCCAGCGCGCCGCGACCCGCAGCGCAGTGCGAGAGCACCACCGCCACCGCAGCAACCGCCCGAAGCCCGTCAAACGCCGGGACATGGACGCGCGCCGTCGGTGCGGGGGTATCGTCCATCCGCCCGATGCTATCGAACGAAGCCGACGCTGCACCCGATGCGAACCGGCGCGACTACCGTCCCGAGATCGACGGCATGCGCTGCATGGCTGTCGCGCTGGTGGTGGCATACCACCTCGTCCCATCCGCGGTGCCGAGCGGGTTCGTGGGGGTCGACAGCTTTTTCGTCGTGTCCGGCTACGTCGTGACTCGGTCGCTGCTCTCGCGCCAGCCCGCCAGTATCGGCGCTGACCTGCTCACCTTCTACGCGCGCCGGGTGCAGCGACTGCTTCCGGCGCTCGTGGCCTGCGTTGCGGCGACGGCGATCGCGTTCGCGCTGGTCGCCCCACCGATCGCCGGCACCGCCTCTGCCTTCCTGACCGGGGCGATGTCGCTTGTCGGGGTCAGCAATTGGCACCTGATCGCCGAGGGAACCGATTACTTCGGCGCCGTCGCCGCGCTTGACCCGTTTGCGCACACGTGGTCACTCGCGATCGAGGAGCAGTTCTACCTGTGCTTCGCGCCTGTCCTGCTGATTTCCCGCGGCTGCCGCCCACGCGCCCGGATGCTCGCAGCCGCCGTGTTGACCCTCGCGATCGTCGCTTCTTTCGCGTGGTTCGTGAACGCAGGCGGGACGGTGCCGGGCTACTTCGCGACGACGGGCCGCGCGTGGGAATTGCTGCTCGGCGTCGCCGTCGCGGCGCTGCCTCAGGACGTTGCCGCGCGAGGCACGTTGGTGCGTTCCGCGCTCGGCGCGCTTGGCCTGATCGCCACGATGGCGATCGCCGTGTCCACGCTGCCGGCCGCATGGGCGTCAGCGCTGTCGGCGCTCGCCGCGACGTCGATGCTGCTAGGGTCCGGGCCCAGGACCGATGCCCTGCTCACGTCACGCCCGCTTCGATGGGTGGGAATCCGCTCGTACGGCATCTACCTGTGGCACTGGCCGCTGATCGTGCTGCTCGACCGTGCGGTGGGCCGGAGCGGCTGGACCTCCGCAATCGCCGTCGCGGGAACCGTGGTCATTGCCGCGACTTCGTTCAGGCTTGCCGAGGCACCGATCCGTTCCATGTGGCTCGCGGGCACGCCACAGGCGGCGCGCCGCATGCTGGCGGGTGTATGCACGATCGCCGCGACAGCGCTGCTCGTCGCGGTGGCGGCTTGGGGGATCAACCCGCGGTGGTCTGCGACGGGCTCCACGGCGAGGGACCTCGGCCGTGATCCGTCCGGGGTGGGCCCGCTCGGCGACCCGGCCACCGCGCGAACGGAACTGGTGGTACTCGGTGATTCACACGCACAGATGCTGTGGCCGGCGCTCCGGCACTGCTCCGAATCGCTCGGGCTGCTCGTGCGCAACGCAACCGGAACCGGCATGCTCGTGTCTGAGGAACTCGCGCTGGACCGCGCCGACCGCGATTACGGCGCCCGGCGGGACTTCGTGCGCCGGACCGTGGACGAGGCATCGATGCCGGGCCCGATCCCGCGCGCACTGCTGATTGCCTGCCGGTTCACGGGCTACCTCGAGTCGTACCAGCTCGACCCAACGCACACGCCCCCGGCAACGCTGCTCGCGGGAGCCGAGCGAGTGACAACCGGGTCCGACGAGGCCTTCCGGCGCTTCGAGCGATCGCTGCAGTCGACCGTCGCGCGCGCGGAGGCGGCCGCGGTGCCCGTGATCATCATGGCGCCACTCCCGGAACTCGCGCACTCACCGCTCGAGGGCCTGCTAGTCCAGGGGCGCGGCATCGAGCAACCGACCCGCGAGGAAGAACAGGCTCTGCGAAGCCGGACGGTCGAAGCGATGCGCCGCGTGGCCGCGCGCCGCGCGAACGTGACGATCTGGGATCCGCTCGACGTACTATGCCCGGGCCCCACAATGGACCCGTGGCGCGACAGTCGGTTGCTCTACCGGGACACGAACCACCTCTCCGCCTTCGGCGCGCAGACCGTTGCGCCCGGCCTCTGCGAGGCCATTCAGCGCGCCACGGGCCGAAGCAACTGATCGATCCGCGCCGGGATCACCTCCACCGCCAGGCACTCCGCAAACCCCGCGTCGATCTCGTCGCGGAACGACTCGCGGACCGACTCGTCCCAGAAGAGCGAGCGGCGCCCCGCCATCGCGGCCTCGGAGATGACCGAGGAATTCCACGTCAGCACGAGGTCTGCCCCGCGCACGCTTGCGCCGAGCGGCAGGCCCTCGGGCTCGAGCTGCACGTGCGGATGCCCGCGGAGCGCGGCGCAGTCGGGGCGCTCGTTCGCGGCGACGCGGTCGCGCGGGTGCATCCGAAGGACCCAGTCCGCCCACGGCGAGCGAGCGATGAAGTCGACGAGCGCGTCGGGCAGCACCGACCCCCACTGCAACGCCACCATGACCCGCGGGCGAGCAGAAATGGCGCGCGTCGCTTGCGTGAAGTAGCGCGAATCGTCGAACGTTCGCACCTCGGCCGTCCGCCCCGTCGTGCGCTCGAGGAAACACTTGGCCGATCCGCTCCATACGAGGAAGCCCGTCGGCTGCAGCCTGCTCCGCAACTGCCACGCGGACTCGTTGGCATACGCGAAGTGCGAGGGGCCAATCAGCCCGTGCTGCACGTCGGTCACCGGCTTCCCATGGCGGCGGAAGGCGCGAACGAGCCCAAGAGACCGAGCGTGGTAGTAGCACACGATGATGAGCTGGTCGTGGCCGGAGGCGAACTCCTCGGCGGGCACCTTCATCGCCTTCGCCATCAGGAACGCGTAGAGAAACCAGATCCAGCGCGGCAGCCGCATCGCCGACTTCCGGAAGCCGACGAACCGCAGCGGCCGATAGCGGCGCGAGACACGCCACAGGAAGCGGGCGTCGTCAAGGTCCGCGGCGTCCCAGGAAAGCAGGCCGCGTACCGCTTCCCATGCGGTCGGGTCGGTCCGTACGCGCTCAGAGGGCACGCGCTCGGGCTTCGGCGCGTCGCCGATCGCATAGTTCCCGCCGACCGGCACCAGCCCGTCCTCGACGATCGGATCGGTGAGCGTCGACACGGCGAGTCCGTCCACCTTCGTGCGGCGATAGACGGCGTTCGCCACGACGGCGGCTCCACGGGCCTGCGGCTGCGAGGGCATCGGCGAAAGATAGCGGCAATGCGGCGCGACTTTGCCACGGACTGCCGCCGGAATGGGACACTACGCGACCTGGATGACCGCGCAGGCGCACCATCGAATCCGCTTTCTCGCTGCGCGAGCCTCACTGGTCGTGGCGAGGCCGATCGCCATCATGCTGGCGTCTCGTTTCGTCGACATTGACGTGGCCAACGACTTGGCGCGCCTCGTAGTGGCGGTCGGCTTCGGGCTCGTCGCGTCGGCGTTCGACAGCGGTCGCCTCTATTACGAGGCGGCGCTCGCCGACACGGGAAGCCGCGCGATCCGGTTCCACGACTACGCCGGCCGCGTGGCGCTGACCGGTGCCGTCGGCGCGATCGTCTCCGCGGCGATCGCGGCTGGCGGCGCATTGGACCCGTGGCTCGCCGCGGCGGCCGCCGGCTGCTTCCTCACCGAGCGGGCGATCGACGAGCGCCAGCGCTACCTGCTCGTCGACCGGCGGATCGACGAGTGGTCATCTATGCAGCTCGCGCGCGGCGCGATGCAGGTGGCCTTCACGGGTGCCGCGCTGGTCGCGGCCGCAAGGCTCGGCAGCATCGCAGCTCCCTGGCTGGCGCTGCCGCTCGCGGCGGCGAACCTGCTGACGCTCCCGATGATCCCCGCTGCGGCGCGCGCCGCGCGGCTCGCGCGTGCGGGCTCGGTCACGGCGCGCATCGCCCGCCGCAGCGCCGCGCAGATCGCCGGCAACTGGGCGCTGTGGGCGGCTGGGCTCCTCGGCGCGACGCTCGGCTACGGCGACCGACTCGCGATCGCGCTCTGGGACACGCCCGGCACCGCAAGCATGGTGGTTGCGGCATCATGCCTTTCGCTTCATTCGGTTGCGGTCTCGACCTTCTTCTTCACACCTCGGCGCAACGCGATCGTCAGGAAGGACGTACCTCCTTCCGCGTTCGCGACGCGCGCGTATCTGCTGCCCGCGCTCGGCGGGCTCGCGGCGGGGGTCGCGCTCGCGGCGGCATCGCTCGCGGGCTTCGCGGACGAGGCCCGCGCCAGCGTGGCGGACGTGGCGGTGCTCGCGTGCACGGCCGCCGCAACGACCCTCGGCGGCATGCTGCGCGAGGTCGCGTACTACCGCTCGCCCGGGGCGACCCTTGTGCGGATCGACAGCATCGCCGTCGCGGCGGCGGCGACGGGCGTCCTGGCCGCCTGGGCAACGGGCGCACCGCTCGCCGTACCATTCGCCGCGCTGCTCGCCGTGCAGGCGGTCCGATCCGCCGCGCTGGTGCGCTCATGCCGCGCCGCCCCTCGATGATCAAGGCCATCGACAGGAACCTTTCCGACGGTGCGCGCATCGCGCTCGCGTTCGTCGTGCTGTGGTACATCGTCCCCGCGATCGCGTGCGCCGCGATCGAGGTTCCGACCACCTTCGACTGGCCGCGCGACCGGTCCGACGTGTGGCGGCACTTCGCGATCGCCGCCGGCTGCATGGTGGCAGGCGCGATCACGGCCGGGTGGGGGCGGCGGCGCGCGCGGCGCCGCACCGCCCGACGGCCCTTCCCAGTGGTGGTCATCGCGCTCGCCGTTCTCGCGGTCGCATTCGTCGCCGCGTCGCTCACCGCGGGTTCCGCATCTTGGCGCTACGGCGGGGCGTCCATGTCCGAGCGCGTGAGCGGCGACGGCGGCGCGCTCGTGGTCCTGACGGCGGTGACGCAGGCCCTCGCGCCGTGCCTCGCGTGGTGGATCGTCCTGATGCGGCCCGATGCGTGGCTCGGCGCCGGCACGGGCCCGCGGCTCCTGCGGTGGTCAGTCGCCGCTGCATCGATCGCCGGCATCAACGGGCTCAACACCGCGATCCGCGCGCTCTTTGCCACCGCCTGCATGACATGGCCCGAATCCGCGCACAGGCTCCTCTTTCGCGGCGAGCGACATATCGGCCGCCGCACCGGCCTGGTTACCGCCGCGGTCGGCGCACTGGTCCTCGGTGGCGCCTTCGCGGTCATCGGCATGCTCGCGAAGACCGGAAAGACGCTCGACGCGGACTGGGAGAGCCATACCGAGCCCGCCTACCTCCTGCGCCGGCACGCGGTGCATTTCCAGCACGCGATGGGGGCGCTCGAGATCGGGATCGACGACCCCGAGGACGATGGCTTCGCCGAGCGGCGGTCGCTCGGATGGCGAGAGGCGACGTACCGACTCGGCGTCCTCACCGGCAACCCGAGCTGGGGCGCGCGGCCGGAACCCGCGTCACTCTCGCGCTGGACGCTCGAACGATTCGCAAACTTCGACATCCGCAACGACACCCGCAGCGGTTCTTCGCCATCGGTGATCGGCACGGCGGCATTGTGTCTGCCTCCGCCGTTCAGCTTCGCTGCGCTCGCGGTGTTCTCGTTCCTCCTCGTCATCGGCCTCGACTGGTTCCTTCGCGACTGCGAACGGCTGTCGCTCATCGGCTGCCTTCTTTTCGCGTACATGCCGCTCCGCTACGTCACTGACACGCCGCTCGGGATCGTCAACCCGTTCGGAGTTCCGGCACTGGTCGTCGGTCTGGCGGTCGCTGCACGGCTCGCACATGGGATGTACATTCGCGCGCGACCATGGACATCGGCGAGCAGCCAGGACACAGCAACCGCCCGTTCGTGACGATCGTCACGCCGCTCTACGACAGCGAGCGGTTCGTGCCCGGCCTGCTTCGAAACGTCGCGCGGCAGTCGTTGGCCGACTGGGAGCACCTCGTGGTCGACGACCAGTCGTCGGACGGCGGTCCCGCCCTCGTGCGCGTGCACGCGGAGCGCGATCCGCGCTGTCGCCTGCTCACGATGCAGCGCCGCGGCGGGCCCGGCGCGGCGCGCGACCGTGCGCTCTCCGAGGCACGCGGCCGATGGGTCGCGTTCCTCGACGCCGACGACCGCTGGCTGCCCGACAAGCTCGAGCGGCAGGTCGCCTTCATGCGCGACGGCGGCATCGGGTTCTCGTACCACGACTACCGCTTCATGTCCGCGGACGGCACCCGGGTCGGCGCGATCGTGCGAGGCCCGGACCGGCTCACGTTCGCCGGCCTCCATCGCCACCGCGGCGTTGGCTGCTCGACCGTCATGGTCGACCGCGAACGGTCGCCCGACCTCGCGTTCTCGCGAGTTAAGGCGGCTCGTGCCTCGGACTTCGTCGCGTGGCGCGAGGTGATCCGCGCGGGCGTCGAGGGCCGCCGCCTGCCGGAGGACCTTGCGCGCTACCGCGTCGGCACGAGGAGTTTCTCGTCGAACAAGTTGTGGGCAACGACCTCGATGTGGCAGGTCTTCCTGGATCAGGGGCGCACGCCCACGCCGCTCGCTGCCGCGTGGTGGGCCGAGTACGCGGGCAAGGCAGCGCTCCTTCACCTGCGATCGAACCCGTGTCTCCCGCTCCTTTCCCGCACGCACGACGAATCAACCCTGGAATGACGGATCCCCCGCGATCCACCGCGCTGCGCGTCGTCGTCACCGGCGCCAACGGCTACCTCGGCGGGCGCTTCGCGAACGCCGCGGAGGCCCGCGGCTGGACAGTCGTGCGCTGCGGGCGTAGGCCCGCCGCGACGGGCACGTGGCACCGGCTCGCCGACCTCGACGCCGCGTCGGTCCGCGCGATGCCGCTTGACTGCGATGTCGTCGTGCATTTCGCGGCGCTCGCGCATCGCTACCCGCCCAAGGCGCCGACCTCCGCCGAGTATCGGCGCGTGAACGCCTTCGGCACCCAGCACCTCGCGGAGGCGGCCCGCGGACGCGCACGCGCGGTGGTGTTCGTGAGCTCCGTTGCGGCGGTCGGGATCCCGGCGGACGGCGTCATCGCCGCGACGACGACAGCACGGCCGACGACACCCTACGGCGAGGCGAAGCTCCTGGGCGAGGCGCTCGCGCGGAACGCGCTCGACGGCAGCGTGACGGGCCTGCGCGTCGTCCGGCTGCCGGCGGTGTACGGCGCCGGCTCGCCGGGGGCGGTCGGTCACCTCGGGCGGTGGGTCTCGCGCGGGCTGCCGGTGCCGAGCTGCTGCCGCGAGGCACGGCGCAGCATCGTGTCGGTCGACAACGCGCTCGACGCGATCGCGACCGTCGCGGCGGACGCGCGCTTCGACGGACACGCCGTGCTGCCGACCGACGGGCCTGCACTCGACATGCTCGACCTCGCCGGCCGCATCGCACGGGTACTCGGGGTTCGCCTACGCGTCGTGCCGTGCCCGATGGCGCTGATGCGAGTGATTGCCGCAGCCGCCAGCAGCGTCGGACAGGACAAGAGCCCAATCGGCAAGGCAGTGGCCCGGCTGGTGGAGCAGTCGGTCATCGAGGACGACTCGATGGCGCGCCTCGCCGGCTGGCGCCCCCCCGTCTCGATCGACGAGTCGCTGGCGCGGGCGTTCCGGGGGCCGCAATGAGCGTCGCGACGGGAATCGCCCTGACCGCGGGAGCATTCATCGCGACCGCATCGGCCACCCTCGCCGTCCGCGGGGCGCTGCTCAGGCGGCGCATGATGGACATCCCCAACGAGCGGAGCTCGCACGACGTCCCGGTGCCGCGCGGTGGCGGGATCGCGTTCGTGACCATGATCGCGGCGGGGCTCGCCGTGGCGGCCGCCGGGACGGGCACGCTTACGGCGAGCACGATGCTCCCCGTCGTCGCGATGCTCGGCGTCGCCGCCATTGGCCTCGTCGACGATGCGCGCAGCGTCCCGGCGCGGGTGCGCCTCGCCGTGCACCTTGCCTGCGGCCTCGCGGCGGCGATAGGTCCTGCGATGGCGCTCGCCGGGCAATGCTCGTTCGGAATGCCGGGGACCTTCGCAATGGCCGGCGCGATGGCGGTCGCTGCGGCATGGACCGTGAACATGGTGAACTTCATGGACGGGATCGACGGGATCGCCGCCATGGAGGGAGCGTTCGTCCTCGGGGCCGCCGGGGCTCTCGCAGCCTGGGGCGGCGAGGAGACTCTCGCGTGGACGCTCGCCGCGTGCAGCGCGGCGGTCGGCGGATTTCTGGCGGTGAACATGTCGCCGCTCCGCATTTTCATGGGCGACTGCGGTAGCGGCGCGCTCGGGCTCCTCATCGCGTGGCTGCTTGCTGAGGCCGTCGCCGCCGGCGCGATCGGCGGCTGGGCGGCCATCGCGCTACCTGCGGCCTTCACGGCAGATGCCGGAGTCACGCTCGCCGTGCGCCTCCTGAGCGGCGAGCGCCCCGCGCAGGCCCACCGGACGCACGCGTACCAACGCATGGTCCGCCGCGGCGCGGGCCACCCGCGCGTGACTGCGGCGTACGCGCTCGTCAACGTGTTCGTGGTGCTGCCGGTCGCCTGGCTCGCGCAGCGGTCGCCGTCGATCGCACCGACCGCCGTCCTCTCCCTGCACGCGGCACTCGCCGCCGCCGCGTGGATGGCCGGAGCTGGGCGCGAGCCGGTGTCGCGAACGGAGCGCTGATCAGCGTGCGGGTACGCCCGCCTCGCGACCGGTCGTCGGCTGCATCACCAGCCGCCGGACATCGGCGCGCGAATGCTGGCTCACGGCCGCTTCAAGCCGCTGCAGATGGTCCTCGAGCAGGGCCCATGGCATGAACTGCTCGCGAGCGCGCAACACCGACGGGTGCGTGGTCGCGACGAGCTCTGCGCCGATCACCAGTTCCTCGAAGAGCTTCTCGCCGGGGCGCATTCCCGTGAAGGCGATCTCGACATCGCCCCTTGGGTTCGACGCATCGCGCACCGTGCGTCCGGCGAGCCGGATCATGTTCCGCGCCATGTCAGCGATCCGCACCGGCTCGCCCATGTCCAGAACGAACACATCGCCGCCCTCGCCCATCGCGCCGGCCTGCAGGATGAGCTGCACCGCCTCGGGAATGCTCATGAAGTAGCGGGTCACCTCTGGGTGGGTGACCGTGACCGGGCCACCCTCCTCGATCTGGCGCTGGAAAATCGGCACCACGCTCCCGCTTGACCCAAGCACGTTGCCGAAGCGCACCATGGTGAAGCGCGTCGGGGACTTGCCTGCGTACTCCGCCTGCAGCGCCTGCAGCACCATCTCGGCCAGCCGCTTGGTAGCGCCCATCACGCTGGTGGGCCGCACCGCCTTGTCGGTGCTCACGAACACGAAGTTCCGCACCCCGTGCTTCATGGCGGCCTCGGCCACGCGCAGCGTCCCCAGCACGTTGACCTCGGCGCCC
>Ga0169931_10006794_pt1 | contig 17139 bp, 16 predicted proteins | sample Kivu_15m_20L_FD_129675 | JGI IMG/M metagenome (GOLD analysis project Ga0169931, IMG submission 129675) | Freshwater microbial communities from Lake Kivu, Western Province, Rwanda to study Microbial Dark Matter (Phase II) - Kivu_15m_20L... | ecosystem: Environmental > Aquatic > Freshwater > Lake...
ATAAGGGCGGTAAACTTCCCCGGTAATTGGAGACGTCGCATAGCCCGGTCTAGTGCGCCTCACTGCTAATGAGGTTTTCCCGAAAGGGAATCGGAGGTTCAAATCCTCTCGTCTCCGCCAGAAATTTCTTACAGCGATATCCAACTCCTTGTTGAAGAAGATTCCAATATAGCTTCACAAGCCACCACGGCTGCACGGCCATCTTCACTCTTGCCAATTGCGCTAGGTTTACCTTCAATGAGATCAATGAATGCGCTGATTTGATCGCTGTAAGCCTGCATTCTGACATCGCCAAAGGCTGAGTTTGCACCTTCATGCCCAACGGTCGGCTGTTTTGAAATAGTCTGCCAACCATTCTCTTTTGAGAGCTTCAATTCTCCATAGGGATCAAGATCAAGAAGTCCCTTGGTACCCATGATTCTAATTCGATACTCCTCTCCCAGGAACGCCGGAGCTGGTAAAGCTCGACTAGAGAAGAGCGAGCAGATAGCTCCATTTGAGAATTCCATTAAAGCCATAGTTGTATCTTCTACTTCAATTTCAGGCATTAGGGTCTTTGAGAAAGAGGTAACGGTCTTTACTTCTGAATTCATAAACCAGCGCATCAGATCAACTGAGTGGGGCGCGCTATTAAAGATATGTCCTAAGGATTGTGGGTCATTCCACCATCCCCAATCACCGCCAAATCCTCCAGATTTCATTGCACCTGCAAACATAGGCATAGAGATTTGGATTGTGGTCAGATCTCCGATTTCGCCCTTTAAAATTAAGTCTCTAGCCCCATAGTTATTAACTCTAAATCGCTGGTGATAACCAATTCCTATAGCGAGACCCTTCTCTTTTGATAGCGAAATCATCTGGTCGCAGTGCTCCCGCTTCGTAGCCATAGGTTTTTCAACTAGGACATGCTTTCCTGCTTCAAGAGCAAGCAAGGTCTCCTCAAAGTGTCTGCTATGCGGAGTTGTCACCACTACAGCATCAATGTCATCGCGCTTAAGAAGCTCCACCAATTCGGAGTCATAAATGGCCTGATAATCCGTTGCAAGGGCGGGTGCCCTACTCCCACCAGTGACTGCGACTAATTGGGCGTTAGTAGTGCGACGAATAGCTTCTGCGTGGGTTCTTCCCATAAATCCAGAACCAATAATTCCAAATCGATGCATAGACAAATTTCGCTCCTAACATTGCTTTCAGACTTAACTAAAGATAGCCTTAAATTCTCGGCTACAAGGTCAAACACCAGCGAAAGGTTCTTCAAAATTGTCGGAAGATGCCCGAATCAATCGCACTGAGATGTTAGAGCGAAGTATTCGCGTCTTGAGTCTTGCTGGTTCTACTGAGGAATACGCCCGATCGGTGGCGGAGTCTCTCGTTCAAGCGCAAGAGTCAGGTCATACTTCTCATGGAGTCATGAGATTAATAGAGTATGTGGGTTTTACAAAAAAAGGAGAAGTAATCCCAGATGCAAAACCAGAAGTCACATCAGATCGAGGAGCAGTAATAAGAATTGATGGTAAGTGGGGTTGGGGACAGATTGCTTGCAAGTTAGCTGTCGATCTAGTTGCCGAAAAAGCTTTGGATTTTGGAATTGGTGCCGTAGCGATTGACTCCTGTAATCACATAGGCAGATTGGGCGAATATGTTGAATTACTTGCGAAGAAATCCTTGGTCTCCATCATGTTATGTAATACCGGCCCATGCGTAGCGGCCCATGGCGGTAAAAGTAGACTCTTTGGGACAAATCCATTTGCGGCTGGTATTCCTTCAAGTGATGGTGACATTGTCATTGATTTTGCTACCGCAGGCACGGCGGAAGGTAAATTGCGAGTTGCCCGTTCACATGGCCGGGAGGTTCCGCTCGGTCTAGTCATTACGAAAGATGGAAAGCCAACGCAAGATCCGGGGGAGTTCTACCAAGGTGGAGCACTACTGCCTTTTGGCGGCCATAAAGGCTATTGCTTAAATCTATTGGTTGACCTTCTTGGTGGTGCGCTTTCTGGGATTCATCCTGCGATGAATGAGGGATACGATCATGGAAACGGAACGCTTCTTATTGCGATGAACCCCGATTTCTTTGTTGGTTTGAATAACTTTGCTAGCGATATTTCCGAAGCTAAGCGTCACATAAAGAATGCGCCGGCTATAGAAGTGAAGTCACCGGTTCTACTCCCAGGTGAAATGGAGGAAATAGCTAGGTTGAGGAATCGAGACTCAATCGAGATTCCACAGAATATCTGGAGTGAGATTCTTCAATTGGAAATGAACCTTGCCAACGGAGAGCAGAGCCATGACTGAAGCCGGAAGTGTCATGATGGCGGAAATTAACGAGATCCCGCGGATGCTCGAAGAGATTGTCAGCTCTATGGGTAAATCTCAATTCGCACAGAAACTTCTTAGCGAAAATAGATTTGATTCAGTAATAATCCTTGCACGCGGGACATCTGATAATGCTGCTCACTTTTTGAAGTATTTACTGGAAACAGAACTTGGTCTACCGGTGGGGTTAGCTTCACCTTCTGCAGCAACTATGTATTCACCCAATTTCAGATATGAAAGTTGTTTAGTTATTGCAATAAGTCAGAGTGGAAAGTCTCTTGATCTTCTCACTTTCGCTAAAGCCGCCAAATCAGGTGGGGGGTATCTACTATCGCTTACAAACGATGCAAACTCGCCTTTGGCAGAGCTATCTGATCTACATCTACCGCTCATGGCCGGTCCGGAAGTTGCCGTTCCAGCCACCAAGTCATTTGTCGGCCAGTTAATGCTCTCATACCTCCTAGTGATGTCTTGGGCCGGTAAGGGCGCGAGCACTATTAGTGTTAAGAAAGCTGCCGAAGAGATCCTTAGAGATGAAAGTACGTATAGGGATTTTGCAAAACAGATTGAAATCACGAGACCTATTTATGTATTAGGACGAGGATTCTCGTATCCGAATGCCAGAGAATTTGCCTTGAAGTTACAGGAAACTTGTCTAACTCCAGTCCAAGGTATGTCATCTTCCGACTTTCTACATGGCCCAATCGCATCAATTAAGGCTGACGCCCAAGTCATCTTCATGTCTCCACAGAATCTTCCCATCGACTCATTTGGCGAAGCACCCGAAAAAGTAAGAGCAATTACCGGCAAGGTTTACTGGATAGGAAATCCCACTAACGTCGAAAGCCAGGATGTAGTTCTCAGGACTCCAGTAACCGATACGGAAATAACTGCTTGTATTAGTGATGCAGTCGTCTTTCAAAGAATTACTCATCAAATAGCAATCTCTATCGGTCTAAATCCAGATAGACCTGAAGGCTTAAGTAAGGTAACTATAACCCGCTAGTCGTGCCAGTCTTGATGTGAGAGAATCCTCAAGTGATGGCCGCTTCTAAAAAACATAAGCATGTAGTTTTAAGAGAGAAGCTACAGAATAAGTTCTTAAAACTAAAACCTCATTCACAGATCCCCTCAGCTAGAGATTTGGCAGCTACCTACGATGTCTCCATTATGACTATCCGCCAAGCACTATCAGCCTTACAGGCAGATGGTTTGATTTACACTATTCCAGGCTCTGGCACTTACGTAGCCGGTGAGAAGCTCTCGAAGAAGTTGATCTTTGTCTCATTCTCGGAGGAGATTAAGGAGAAGGGGATGAAACCTTCTTCGCAAATCCTCAAGGCGGAGAAAGTCCAGATAAACGATAAGAAAATTGCTGAAATACTGCAGATTCCCGTGGGCGATTTCGCTTATCGGATCAAGCGAATCCGCTTAGCTGATGGGGTGCCACTCTCCATCGAAGATACACATATCCCTTGTGAGAATGCTCCTGGTTTATTAGATCAGGATTTAAAGGGATCTTTGTATGAAATATTCAAGGAAGCTTACGAGCGCCCCGTAATAAAAGCAGACTCAACAATTTCACCTATTCTCCTCGATAAAGATCAAGCCAGCGCTTTGAAGGCGCCGATAAATACCCCATCTCTGATGTTTACGCTCACCGCTTTTGATATGCGCGGCCGCACAATGGAGTACTGCATCTCCGTGAAACGCGGCGATAAGTACGATTTTAGATTTAGTATTGAAGCCTAATTAATGACCTGTAGAAAATTCTTGGCTAACAAGTAGGGATTGGTTATTGCCGTCCCGATACAAACCGCCAAAGCTCCGGCGCTAAAAGCCTGTATTACATGCTCAGGGCGGCTAAAACCACCCTCTGCAATTAGCGGCAACGAAGTATGGCGAGAGATTTTCTCGATCAAATCAATATTCGGAAGTTTAGGTGCAGGTTTATCTGTGTAACCGGAGAGCGTTGTTGCAATCGCATCACAGCCAGCAGATTCTGCGATCAGCGCTGCATCTAAAGAATCGACATCAGCCAATATCGGAATATCAGTCTTGGCTCGGACTTGCGTCATAAATTCAACCAAGCTTAGTTTCCCTGGGCGCAATCTTTCGGTTGCATCAATCGCAACGATTGTTGCCCCAGCTTCTACCAAATCAATTACGTCCGTTACTAGAGGCGTTATATAAACCGGAGATCCATTGGTGAATCGCTTAACCAATCCAATCAAAGGTACATCTACAACACCCGCTACCGCAGCCACATTTTTTATACCCTGGGCCCGGATCCCAACCGCCCCGGCTTGGAGAACTGTTTTCGCCTGGGCGGCTATGAATTCGGGGGTATCGATGGGAGTGCTATCCGGCACCTGGCAGGAGACGACCAGACCTCTTTTTAGGGGCGCAAAGTATCCCATTTTTTGTTCCCTCGAGACAAAAACGTTACTCAAGGCGCCCTTCCTACCCATTGACTTATTAGAACCTTACTATAGTTTTGGGAAATGGTCTAGAACAGTTATGTTTTGTATTAGATCAAACAGAGAGTTGTTTATCAAAAAAGTAAAGAACCTTTGGTCCAAAACGAGTGATATCTAAAGGAGTCAGTCAATGAAGGGAACCTTCAAGAAGTTAGGAATAGCGTTCACTGCTGTAGCTCTAGCGCTCACATCTTTAACAGCGCCAGCAAAAGCAACAGATGCTAAAACTACGCTCACCTTCGCCGAAACCAGACAAGGTGGCGTTGGCATTAAGCAGGTAGAGCCACCTTGGTTTAACTCAGGCTCTTTAACACAGATGGTTTTGTTCCGTGGATTGTTTAAGGCAAACCCAGACATGACATCTGTTAAGCCGGATCTGGCATCTGGCCACAAAGTGAGCAAAGATGGAAAGACAGTAACAATCACCCTGAAGAGTGGATTGAAGTGGTCAGACGGTAAGCCAATCACCACTGACGATGTTGTTTGGTCGATAAATTCTGCTCTACGTGTAACCCGAATTAATGCCAATTACTCAAACGCCTTTAAGTTGATTGACGGCGCGAGTGCTGTTACTGCTGCAAATAAAGTCAACATGAGCGGCCTCACTGCAAAAGGTAATGAGATTATTATTAAACTTGGTGCACCTCAACCACTTTTGATCCCAATTCTTGCGCAATTCATGATATTGCCAAAGCACGTCCTTGAAAATGAGGATTTGCTACGTCTTGATACAAACAAGTATTGGCTAGATCCTGTTGGCTCTGGTCCATTCAAGGTCGAGAAATTGAGCCCTGACAACTTCATTACTTTGGTTCAAAACCCAAATTTCGAAGGGCCAAAGTCAAACATTGCCCAGATTAACGTCATTACTTCATCAGCACTTCTAGCTGATGCTCGTTCTGGAAAAATTGACTATTTCATAACCCAAGACGCAGACACCATTCGTGGAATGAGATCAGTCTCTACCTTCAAAAGCTTTCAGACATCGGGAGCCCCATTCCACCGTTATTGGGTATTCAACCTTTCAAACTCAGACAATCCTCTCAAGAACGTAAAGGCTAGAGAGGCACTTAAGTACGGAGTTGATTGGAAAAATATTGTCAAAGCTGCTTATCCGCACGGAAAGGTAATCAACAGCGGCGTTCCATCCGGATTACCGTTCCACTTGGGGTCAATTCCAACTTACAAGTTTGATGTAGCAAAAGCGAAGGCGCTCCTAAAGGAAGCTAATTTCGACTTTAGCAAGACAGTCAGACTTCGTCATTACCATGTTGGACCAGCGGATCTAATCTTCATGAGCGCTGTCGCACAACAGATGCAAGAACTTGGAATGAAGGTCGAACTAACCAGGTTCGTTGGTGATGCAACCACCGAGTTGTACACCAATAAGAATTACGACATCGCACTCAAGGGTCTTTCGACGTTTGATGTGAGTGAGTGGTTTAGCGAATATAGCAATATAAACTTCGAGAAGATTCTTGGAGCTCAAGCTAAGTTTGCACAACTAAATTCACAACTTGCCACCGCAGTTACTCTTAAGCAGAGAGGCGCTGCTCTAAAGTCTCTTCAAGAACTCGAGCAAGACACGCTCTTGAAGCTACCTGTACATCTACTTCCTGCGTATGTATATGTTTCGAAGAGAATCTCCGGAACTCCAACAAAATACGGACCGCAGTTGTACTTGTATGAGAACAACTTCCTAAACTGGGTGCTTTCTTAATATAGAGAGCAACTAGCTGGTTTGTATCTGAATCAGTGGGTCGGAGAAATTCGGCCCACTGATTCGCTTTTGACTAACATCCAACTTGTTTAGAGGAAGAGAGATTTGTCAACTTTCATCATTAGGCGAATCGCAATCATGATTCCTATGGCATTTTCAATAAGCGCCATTATTTTCTTTGCCTCAAGGCTCTCTCCGATAGACCCTCTCAATTCCTTAATCTCGCCTGATGCGGCTGCTGATCCAACAAATTTAGCTATTTTGAAGGAACGGCTTGGCTTCAATGATCCAATCATTGTTCAGTACTTCAACTGGTTGATGGAGATGTTTAAAGGAAATTTTGGGTACAGCATCCAGTCCGGGCAACCAATTTCCGAGATTTTGGCACTAAGAATGCCTGCAACTTTAGAGTTAGTGTTGGCTGCACTCATTATTTCTACAACTTTGGCTCTGTTAATCGGTTTGATTGCAGGAGCAAATCGCGGAGGACTAACTGATAAGACATCACGAGCATTGGCAGCGGTGGGAATCTCAGTTCCCGATTTCTTTATTGGATTAGCTCTACTAAATGTCCTTGCGTACAGATTAAGTTGGTTTCCAACAGGTCAGAGAATTTCTCCAGGTCAAGAGACTTTCTTAGACCGATTGCCTCACCTGGTTCTGCCTGTCGCAACCTTGAGTATCGCGATGTTGGCAGTGCTAATCAGATACACGCGTAACTCAGTACTCGACACCATCAATAGAGATTTTGTTAAAACCGCACGCAGTAAGGGACTTCCAGAGTGGAAAGTGATGTGGAGCCACGTGTTTCGCAATTCTCTCGGCCCCGTCATGGTCCTTATCGCCTTCCGTTTGCCGCTTTTGGTTGGTGGAGCTGTACTAGTTGAAGCCGTCTTCCAATGGCCCGGGATTGGTGACACGATCGTTGAAGCGGTTACTGTTTCAGATTATCCAGTGATTATGGTTGTGAGCCTCTTGATTGCCGTAGCTATCCTTTTTGCAAGCTTCTTGGTTGACATTGCTAAGTCAATTTTGGATCCTCGAGTTAGATTGGGGGCAACCACAGAGTGACAGACAAAGTGCCTAGCACCGCCCGATTATTGGCAGTTAACTTCGTCAGAAACACCGCGGGAATGGTTGGATTTCTCATTATTTTTCTGGTGGTTACTTCTGCGATTTTTGCTGAACAAATCTCGGGTTACGACCCAAATCTGATGGACGGAATGAGCGCGAGCATGTCTCCTTCAACCGATCATTTAATGGGAACGGATCAATTGGGACGCGATATATTCAGTAGAGTTCTGTATGGAGGACGAAATTCGGTATTGATTGGCGTAACAGCGTCATTTTTAGGAAATCTCATAGGCACAGTTCTAGGAGCGATAGCTGGCTATTTGGGCGGGAAACTCGACACACTTTTCATCCGACTATCTGAACTGTTCATGACCTTCCCACAACTGGTGCTGGTTCTGATATTTGTTACTTTTTTGGGCCAGGGCGTGAGCAATGTCATCATTATCTTTGCAATCACGGGGTGGATGACAACATTTAGGTTAGTTAGGAGCGAGTTCTTATCTCTTCGTGAGGAAGCATTCGTTGAGGCGGACAGAGCCTTTGGGTTCTCTAAGAAGAGGATCATCTTCCGCCATCTATTGCCAAATACCATGAGTCCAATTGTCGTGGCCTTCACAATTAACATTGCAATCTACATTATTGCCGAAGCCGGCCTCTCTTATCTTGGTCTTGGTGTGCCCGTGACAACACCAACATGGGGAAATTTGTTGGCAGCGGCACAAGCCCCTGTCGTGGTTGAGCAGTATTGGTGGCTATGGGTGTTTCCAGCAACTGCAATTATTGTATTTGTGACTGGAGTGAATTTCATAGGCGACGGTCTAAGAGATGTTCTCGATCCAAGACAGCGCACTCGTGGAAGCAAGAGCACATTCAAGTCAGCATTGAAAGAGAAACTCATCGGGACTAGAGAGCGTAACTCGTGAGCAATATTCTGGAATTAAAAGATGTAAACGTAAGTTTTGCCGTTGAGTCTGACCGACTACATATCTTGCGTGATGTTTCACTGGAAGTTCCAAGAGGTTCTTTCCTATGTGTGGTAGGCGAATCAGGATGTGGGAAATCTGTTACGGCGCAGGCAATAGTTCAACTATTGCCAGATAACGGAAAGGTTGACTCTGGGAACATCCGTTACTTCGATCAAAATGAAACTCTGGAGATAAACACACTAGAGAAGTTTGGCGCGAAAATGCGTAGTTTGCGTGGAGCAAAGATCGGCATGATCTTCCAGGACACGCTCTCCTCCTTGAATCCAGCCCATAAAGTTGGTCGCCAGGTCGCTGAAACCCTCCGCCAACACCTTGATTTATCGAAGGAGGAGGCGAGAGAGCGCGTTATTGAGCTCTTCAAGAAGCTCGGAATTCCTGACCCAGAACGGCGATACGACGCATATCCCCATGAGTTCTCAGGCGGAATGCGCCAACGAGTGATGATTGCGATTGCTACCGCATGTGAACCTGATTTAGTGATTGCAGATGAACCTACAACCGCACTTGATGTAACTATTCAAGCTCAAATCATGACTCTACTTAAGGATCTCCAAAAGAGTGCTGGTAAAACTTTTCTCTTGATCACTCATAACATGGCGCTGGTGTCAGAAGTTGCCGATCATGTTGCAGTGATGTATCTCGGACGTATTGTCGAATATGGAACTGTTGAACAAGTTCTTCGAAGTCCAAAACATCCTTACACCCAAGCGCTTCTCAAAAGCGTTCCTTCTTTAGCGGCTGATAAAGCAATCGAACTGCTCACTGTTGAAGGTCAGACTCCATCTCCAGCGGATGTGACGCAAGGCTGTGAATTCGCTGGTCGATGTGCTTATATCGTTGATGAATGTCGCCAAGCCACAATTCCTTTGATTTCTTTTGAAAATTCACATCAAGCCAGATGTATGCGACTTGATAAGAGCGGGAATTTACCGGCGCCAACAAAGGTAGGTGACAATGTCTGAGTCACCTATTTATCGCGCCACAGGAATTAAAAAATATTTCCCAGTCACTGGAGGAATCCTTCGACGCACCATCGGTCATGTCAAAGCTCTAGATGGAGTAGATCTTGATATCTATCGTTCAGAAACTATCTCGGTGATTGGTGAATCTGGCTGCGGAAAGACAACGCTTGGTCGAATGTTAGCTGTCTTGCAGAAACCCACAGAAGGTGAATTGACTTTTGACTTTGGCCAAGAGCTGCAAAGCGTTAAGGAATTAGATCGCGAGGAGGAGTTGGCTTTCCGTAAGAAAGTCCAGATGATCTTCCAAGATCCCTACACCTCATTCAATCCTCGCCAACGAGTTGGTGCTGCAATGAATGAAGTGCTCGAAGTGCACGGCGTCGATGACCCCGAAGAGCGTTTTGCCCGCATAAATGAGGCCTGCGAGATGGTCAATATGCGCGTCGAGTACCTTCAGCGTTACCCCCATGAATTTTCTGGCGGTCAACGTCAACGTCTTGCTATCGCGCGATGCCTAGCCGTTAAACCAGAATTGATCATCGCCGATGAAATCGTCTCCGCGCTCGATGTATCAATTCAAGCTCAAATCATCAATTTGCTGCGCCAGATTCAAGAAGATACCGGGCTATCTTTTGTCTTCATCACCCACGATGTAGCAGTTGCTCGGTATGTCGGACACCGTATTGCAGTTATGTATCTTGGATCGGTAGTTGAAATTCTTCCTGCAGAAGCCCTTCCTGCATCAGCAGAACATCCATACACAATCGCGCTTCTTTCTGCTGTGCCAGATATGAACGTCCAAAAAAAGAAACAGATTGCTCTACAAGGCGAGGTCCCAAGCCCAATCGATGTCCCAACTGGATGTGCTTTTTCGACGCGCTGTCCTTTTGTAATGGATATTTGCCGCACCCAACGACCACAATTACGTTCCGCATCTGATGGTAGAAGTGACCATCAAGTTGCATGCCATCTTGAGACACCACCGATAGGAGCATAAGGATGTCAACAACAAGTAAGCCACGAATCCTCAAAGGCGTTGTGCCACCAGTTTGTACGCCACTTACTCCTGATTATGAGATTGATGAGAAATCACTAAGGAGACTTCTAAATCACCTCATTGACGGTGGCGTCCACGGATTATTCATTCTTGGGTCCACAAGTGAAGTTGCTTATTTAACTGATCGTCGACGTGCAGATGTCATTCGCATAACGATGGATGAAGTGAAAGGGCGAGTCCCAGTAGTTGTCGGCGCCATCGACACAACTACGCTCCGGGTTATTGAACATGTTAATACGGCAGTGGCTGCCGGCGTGGAAGGAATTGTTGTTACTGCGCCGTTCTATGTCCGCACCCATCCTGCTGAGATTGAAAACCACTTCCGATTGATCAAGAAAACCTGCCCAGATACCCCGATTTACGCCTATGACATTCCCGTAGCAGTCAATGGCGTGAAGCTTGAACTCGGCACTTTGATGAACCTTGCCAAAGATGGCGTCATTCAAGGAGTTAAAGACTCGTCAGGAAACGATGCAGGCATTCGCGCGGTTGTCACGGCCGTGAAGAGCGCTGGTCTGAAAGATTGTGTCGTACTCACGGGATCCGAGCTCACGGTTGATTCAGCCCTAATCTTTGGCGCGGATGGCGTCATTCCAGGAATTGGAAATGTTGATCCAGTGGGATACGTCAAGATTTATGACCACGTACGCAATGGCGACTATGCAGCAGCAAAGGCTGAACAAGAGCGTCTATTCACAATGTTCGGACTTGTCGATGTCGGTGCAACGAATCGCATGGGCCGTGGATCTTCTGCAATTGGAGCATTTAAAGCATCCCTTAAATTACTCGGAATCATTGAAGATGGACGTACTGCGCCACCCGCAATTCCATTGAACGACACAGAAATTCAAGCTATCAAACCATTTCTTTCACAAGCTGGTTTGCTCAAGTAAGTATTAATGGACTTCCGCGTACTTGCGACGAGAGGTATTGGTGGTTATCGCCAATATCGAATTCCAGCAATGGCGGTCACTCCATCGGGGAAAATTATCGCAATTTATGATGCGCGAGTAGATCTTGATGATTTGCCTGGCCCCATTGATTTGGTAATTCGTACCAGCGTTGATAACGGCGATACCTGGACGCCTCAAGAGATATTCCTTAGCGGCGAAGGTATCACTGGCTATGGCGATGCGAGTATCGTGATTGACCCTACTGTTGGTGATTATGGCCGAATACTTGTGTTCTCTCAGACCTCACAATTAGCGAGCTTCTTTGAATCATCGCTTGGCTCCCACATTGATGACCCAACAATTGTGCACATTTCATTATCTATTTCTGATGATGATGGGTTGACATGGCGACACCGAATCATCACCAACCAGGTAAAAGACAGCACCACACATGGCATTTTTGCCTCATCTGGATTGGGTGGGCGGATACCTTCAGGTGCTCATGAAGGAAGGTTGATTCACTCATTTGTGTTGCGTAGGGGCGATGCGTTGCTTGGAGCACTTGCCTATAGCGATGATCATGGGGAGACATGGAAATTGGGTGCTGAAATTCCTCAAGGAAACGAATCCGCAGTCGCATGTCTTAATGATGGGACTGTGCTCTTTCACTCACGCTCCACTCCATATCGCTTAAGTGGAACTTCGCTTGACGGAGGAGAAACTATTGCGACGCTGATTGCCCATACCGAATTGCCCGATCCCAGTGATAACGGATCACTCTGCATGCTGCGTTCAGGCTCTGTGGTTTGTACTCATAATCACGATCACGACTTACGCCGCAGGACTGTAGCTAAACGTTCTTTTGATGGAGGAGTGACATGGCCAGAAGCAATTCCTTTGGAGGGCGATAGCTCGGCCTACTCAACTTCGTGTGAGTTAGCTGATGGAAGAATCGGCGTGCTCTTTGAACGTTGGGCGTACACCGAAATGGTTTTCTGTCGCATATATTTAGAAGAGTTCAAACCTACAAAGGAAGTTCTCCCTACCGAGGCTGACAGAAACGGAATGGAATTTAACGTTGTGTTCCGTTACGTAAGACCAGGTCGCAATCTGAAAGAACTTAAGAAGCTTGAGAATTCAGTAAAGCGGCATGTACCTCCGGTTGATATGTCAGCTTTCAGAGCATCGGAACGAAAAGAAATTGGTCCACTTGGTGGTTCTGCAAGTGGAGATCCAATATTTACTAAGGCAGAATTTGACGCAATTTTGGGCCCAGTTGCACCGGGACTGCATGTTGGAGATGAACTTCGGTTTAGCGGACGTCTACTCAATGAGAGCTCGAGCGACCTCAAACAGATTGAAATCTCCCATTTTGCTTCGAAAACACCTATGTCCCACAACCGGTTAAAACCAGGGGAAAAGTACCGGTTTATGGACCTGCGCTACGTAGTGACCGCGGAGGATGTTACAAAAGGTCAGATTCGTGCTCACTTCAGCTGGCATGGGATCTCATCCCAATCTGGAGAGATTTCAGGCGAATTGACCCATCTGATTGCGATTGATTCCGGTTTACCGATTCGCTAACTAGGATTCGAAGATGGATATCGTGCTCGATCTCGGCCAATCTGGAGCGCGTGTCAAAATTGATGACGACATACATAGCTATTCAATCGCAAAACAAACCACCGAATCAGTTCCATCGGCAGTCGAACGAGTTCTTCAACATATCCCACAAGCCACCTTCGACCGAGCATATTTAAGTCTTACTGGTCTGTTGGGAAATGTTGGCGATGTCGAACCATTTGGCGAACTCTGCCATCGTTACTTGAATAGTAAGAAAGTATTTGTGATGGATGATGGACTTGCTGCTTATTTCGGCGCACTTGGCAGGAGCAACGGCGTAGTTCTCACTATTGGTGGCGGAGTGGTTGCGGTCTCGGGCAATAAAGGGAAATTGGGCCACGCTGATGGGAAGGGCCAGATCTTTGGTGACCTCGGTGGTGGATTCTGGTTGGGACAAGCGGGTATGCGTCGTGCAATTTCAACAATTGACGGCAGAGATTCGGCCCATGATCTTGTTGAATTGTTAGCAACGGAAATCAAAGCACATGCTGAACTTTCAAATAAAACGAGCGTTGATGCTGCGACTTTATGTATTAAAGCTGCGGCCACAGTGGCTCAGGCTGCAGAAAACGGTAGTTCCTCAGCTCTCAAAATTCTTGAGCAAGGCGCCGAACACTTAAGTGACACAGTCATTGCAGCCTGGAAAAAAGTGAGTAGTTCTACCGACGAAGACCCTGAAATCGCATTTCTAGGTGGACTTTCCCGAAGTTCTACCTATGCGAAACTCATCAAAGAGAAGATTCTCCAGAAACAACAAGCCTCTTTTGTCCAACCAAAATCAAATCATCTTGATGGCGCCCCACTAGCTGCTGAACTATTACCCGAAGGCGCTCCACCGTTATTTAAGATTTGGAGTAAGTAAGTCTTACTTCAAACTCTCCCAAAATTCTGAGAGGACGTTGGCTGTAAGAGTGGGATTTTCTTCGTTTGGACAATGTCCACACTCAGGCAAGACTGAAAGTCGAGCGTTAAGTTCTTTCGACATCGCCCGTTGATCATCAAGTGGCCAAACATCATCATTCTCACCAAAAACTACATGAGAGTCCATTCCTATCCCAGCTATCTCACTGATGAGTGGTACAAAATTCCGTAGATGTTCGCGGTACTCCAATGTTGATGCCGCATCACTTGCGGACCAACGCCTCTTGCGCAACGCATATTTAGCTTGACCGAGAGAAGCTGCATCTAAATATTGATTCCATTTTTCAACTTTATTTGCATTAGTTAAGCCGGAGAAGTGCGGATCATCAAACCATCCAGCCCTGCCTCCTGGTCCAGAACAGAAAAGAGTTACCGAAGACCACAGGTGCGGTGCAAGAACTACCGCTTGTTGAGAAATGAGACCACCAAATGAATGACCCATTAAATGAGGATTTTTGAACTCAAGAACCTTGACTAACTCGATTACATCCCACGCTATGGATTGCATCGAATATCCATCACGTCGTTGCGTGCGGCTTGATTCATATTGCCCACGGTTATCAAAGGTAAGTACTCGATGCCCTCTATCCGCTAGTAGTGCTCCGAGTTCTGAGAAATCTTCTTTACTACCAGTAAACCCATGTACGAGCACAACATCCGATACGACGTTTTCGGGCTGGAAAACCACAGTCGCCAATGGTTCACTCTTTACGGTCACAAATTCACTATGAATTGAAACTGAAGAGTTACTCATTTATTTCCACTAACTTCATCTAGTACATCTAAGGCGGCGCTAATCATTTCGCGGCGTTGCGAAATGCTTCCTTCGACTGATTTCAACCAACTCAATTTGATGCCCAGCCACGAGATATCACCCGCTATCTCAACGGCGGAGCGCGCAATTTCCTCTGTCAACAACGATCGTGGATCACCATAAATGTGTCGCTCACTCCTTTGGAGTGGATGGTGTGCATCAATCCACGCTGGTCCAAATATCCCTTCTCGATCGGAGGCTCCAGAAAAAATTAGTCCTTGCAAGAGTCCGCTTTCTTTCGCCATCCCGATATGTTCCACAACGCGTTCGGCGCTACGAAGTTCAATCGCAGACCTTCCCCAATTTATAAAAACACCGATATCCACACCCGATAAGCGGAGCGCTTCAATCTCCTCATTTAAAGCGAGAAAACCTTTCTCAGGAGTTTGCCCCTCTACCCAAGCATCACAATGTTCAATTACTAAAGAAGCCCCATCCCAATCCCAACCAGCAATCTCCTCAAGGGACTTCGCTAGAGCGTGCACGTCACCAACTTGTCTAGGTGCGGTATGAATCTCAACAACCGAAACAACTTTGCGTTGATGAGCATCGCTAAACTTCTTTAAGGCATCATTGATCTTGCGAAAATCAAATAAGGCACTTTTTCGTCCATCTTTATCACCCGATGCAAGTCCATATGTAGGTGCTTTACTCACTCGTGACATTACGAAAGGAATGTCGGTAATCACTGCCGACAGGGAACGAGGAAAGTTTTCCAATAACCAAGAGTCATCATGCGGATGAATCGAACCTAGCCAGGGAATTTCCAACGCCCCTATTCGCGAATCACTTACAAGAGTTTTGAAGAATTCATGTTCTAACGCCGAATTCCAATTCGAATGTGCGGGCGATGCGGGATATGCGCCAACCACGTACTTGCGAGTGCGTTCTTGAAACCCATGCATCACATCGAAGAGTACCAAGATAGACTTACTCAATCGTGAAAAAATATCGAATTGCAATAGTCGGAGCGGGCCCTGCGGGTTACTTTGCTGCGCAAGCCCTTCAAAATCTTCAAAGCGATGATCGCAAATTCGAAATCGACATGATTGAACGCCTGCCAACCCCGTGGGGCTTAGTTAGAAGTGGAGTTGCCCCAGACCATCCGAAGATTAAGACGGTATCGAAAGTATTTGAAAAGATAGCGACTACCGAGGGTTTCCAACTATTTTGTAATATCGAACTTGGTAAAGATTTAGCGGTCGATGAACTCACTAGCTCTTACGACGCAGTCGTGATTGCAACCGGAACAAGCCGGGGAAGAAAACTTGGTATCCCTGGTGAGAATCTCCGTGGCTCCCTGTCTGCTGCTGATTTTGTTCCTTGGTACAACGCCCATCCTGATTACGTAGATGTAGATGTACCTCTCGATACCGATACCGCTGTCGTGATTGGCGCGGGAAATGTGGCTATGGATGTTGCAAGAATGCTTGCGTTAGAACCTAAAGAACTTGATGTAACAGATACTGCTAGCCATGCTCTGGTGGAATTACACAAGTCAGCAATCAGACAAGTCCATGTCTTTGGCCGCCGCGGCCCCGAGCATGCAGCCTTCACCTCACCTGAATTAAGGGAACTTCCAAAGCTTGAACACACTGATGTCGAGATCGGCGAATGCGATATTACTGATGCGCTTGAACGGGCCACCGCTCAAGGCGAGTTACCGAAAGAAGTTAAGTCCAACCTGGATGCCATGTTGCTTGTTGCGCAAACTCCCAAAAAGGGAAATGAACGCAAACTCAATTTCCATTTCCTAGCCTCGCCTATTGAGATAAAAGGTAAAGAACGAGTTGAGGAAGTTGTCTTTGCGATTAATGAGGTTAAAGACGGAAAGGTTGTAACAACTTCTGATACCTACTCAGTAAAGGCCGGATTAATCATCTCGGCTATTGGTTATGAAGCCGATCCAATCCCTGGGATTCCTTACTCTGGTGGGAAAGTTTCGAATAAAGATGGACAAGTTGAGAACTCCAATATTTATGTAGTGGGCTGGGCAAAGCGTGGCCCCTCAGGAGTGATTGGTACAAACAAGAGTGATGCAGCTTCAGTTATGGAATTGCTCGCTGCAAATCTCAAAGAGCCGAAACCAAAAATAGATTTGGCTAGTACATTGAAGAATCGTGGCGTAGTACATGTTTCACAAGGTAGTTGGGAAAAACTAAATGCGGCGGAAGTTGCTGCTGGCGAAGGATTAGGAAAGCCGCGCGTGAAATTTACTGACCGTAAGGAGATGCTAGGCTTCGCAGGCTAATTGCGCCCGTAGCTCAACGGATAGAGCATCTGACTACGGATC
>Ga0169931_10006795_pt1 | contig 17138 bp, 14 predicted proteins | sample Kivu_15m_20L_FD_129675 | JGI IMG/M metagenome (GOLD analysis project Ga0169931, IMG submission 129675) | Freshwater microbial communities from Lake Kivu, Western Province, Rwanda to study Microbial Dark Matter (Phase II) - Kivu_15m_20L... | ecosystem: Environmental > Aquatic > Freshwater > Lake...
AAAAATCATAACCAAATAAAACCTGCAACAAAGTCATCATTGCTAAATTCACCCAACCCACTATCATGATATTCATAAACAAACCCAAATAGATGGCTTTGAAGCCCCGCAAGAAACTTGCTTCCTTTCCACTGTATCTTAATTCTATAAATTCTGCTTCCGTCAGCACGGCACTTCTCTGCCAAAGTTTAGCAAAGAAAAAAGTCGTTAACATACCCCCTGCCAAAAAATTCCACCACAACCAATTACCGGAAATACCCGTTTTGGAAACGATTTCCGTAACGGCAAGAGGGGTGTCTGCTGCAAATGTGGTTGCCACCATTGATAATCCAGCTAACCACCAGGGTAAATTTCTCCCCCCTAAAAAAAAGCTTTCCAAATTTTTACCAGATGATTTTGTATACAATAGGCCAGAAACTACTGTTAGCAGCAAAAAAACAAGAACGACAATCCAATCAATATTTGTTAACATAGGAAGTGTTTAAGTTAGATCAACCATCTAAAATACCTATATTTGAATAAAATACGATTGAATTCTGCAATTTATCTCACGAGAGAAAACGAATTATCATGAACCATATTCCTAACGCAAATGATTTGTTGCGCGTTCAACAGTTGATTCAACCCTATATCTTAGAAACACAGGTTTTACATCATCCCGACATTGATCGCCTTTGTGGAGCTACTGTTTTTTTTAAATGCGAAAACTTTCAACTGGTCGGAGCATTTAAAATGCGTGGAGCCAGCGCAGCCGCTCTCTCAAGATCAAAAGAAGAACTGAAAAAAGGTCTGACAACTCATTCTTCCGGAAACCATGCTCAGGCTGTTGCACGCATTGCCAGAGAACTACAAATTCCTTCCTACATCGTCATGCCTAGAAATGCTCCACAGACAAAAAGAAATGCAACCCTCTCTTATGGGGCTACAATTTTTGACTCAGAAGCCACTACTGCAGACAGAGAACGTTTGGTTGCTGAGGTGATTCATAATACAGGTGCCTATTTTATACACCCCTACAACGATTATGATGTGATATCTGGGCAGGCCACTGTTGGAATGGAATTGTTAAAACAGGTAAGCGATCTTGACTTTATACTGGCTCCTGTAGGTGGTGGTGGTTTAATCAGCGGTACAGGATTGAGTTGTTCCTATTTTTCACCTAAGACCCAAGTGATTGGTTGTGAACCAGAACAAGCCTCGGATGCCTTTTTGTCACTTCAACATGGACATATTGTAGAAAATAAAACAACAAACACCATTGCAGATGGGCTCAGGACTACCATTCGGGATAAAACCTTTCAATTAATTCAAAAACATATTCAAGAAATCATTTTGGTTTCAGAAGAAGAAATCATTTCTGCCATGAAATACATTTGGCAACAACTCAAAATTATCATTGAACCTTCCTGCGCTGTACCTTTTGCCGCTTTATTGAAGGAAAAAGAAAAATTTAAGGGGACTAGGGTTGCCATAATTATTACGGGAGGTAATGTAGACTTAGATGCCTTACCTTTCTAAAAAAAGGAGTGCAATACCCTTTTGATATGCACTCCCTAGAATCACGCTATGCTACAAATGAAAGTAAGATTACTCTTACCTATTGATGATGTAGAATAGATATTATACCCCTACTTTATTATTTTATTTTTTCAAATCTTTTTAAATCAAATCTTTGCGTTCTTGACTTCATCAGGGCAATGATTTCTTCATCATTTTGAAACTGATTACCCAAATCCACAAAATGAACAGCCAATTGTTTATAATTTTTTGTCATTAAATAAAACCAAACCTGATTGTAGTCTAATTTTTCAAATACAATAGATTGGTTATCAATATATTTTTGTTTGTTTTTTTCAAAATCACCCGGCATATCAGTCCAGTGCATATTCGGATTACAATGATGGCCAATATGATAACCATCGTTAAAACAGGTTTTATTGTAGGTAGAATTAATACAGGTTATACTACTCTTGTAGTCGTTGTCGGGTTCATTTTGGTCTACAAAAGCATGTTGCGCCCAGTTTCCCATCATCATAAAAGATCTGATAAAAAGTACAGGTAAGATAAAAACCATCAAGGTGGCATAAAAATTTATGAAGCACATCGCAAGACAAAAGGACCAAAAAATAAATTCCCCCTTAAAAGACATCCATTGAAAATGAGATCTGGTTTTTTTATTTTTTGTATTGAAATATAAAAATAAATCAACAATACCAATGGTCATGAATCGAAACCAATAATAGGCAAAGCCTCTCAGGCTATCTCTTTGAAATGGCATGGTAGAGCTTCTATCTTCTGGCATATTTCCCTCAGAGTGATGCATTCCAATATGATGTGAATAGTATAAAAGAGGTGATTGTCCCATAAAAGGTCCAATAAGCCAAGGGATTAAACCTGATAATTTTTCATTTTTAAAGAATGGTCTATGACTGGTATTGTGAAGCATGAGGGTAAAGGGTCCCATTTGTGTTGCTACGATCAACAGATGAATGGCAACATGCAGATACCAAACATACCCGTTTGTTATGCGTGCATAAAATAAAAAAGTAGAAGGTATCAATGTAAAAAACAAGAAGAGATTTAAATAAACAAAAGGAAGATCTCTTTCGTCTTTGATAAATTTTAAAAAAAATCTGTCGATTGATTTTAATTCTTTTGCAATAAAAATGGGATCATTTGTTCCTGAAAAATTTTTCATCTTACTCTTTTAATCTTTGATGTAAATAAATACGATTTCCCCCTAAACGGCAACCTGATAGTCTCGCAGTGCGTCATTTAACGAGGTTTTTAAATCTGTACTTGCTTTCCTTTTTCCAATAATTAAGGCACAAGGAACTTGAAAAGATCCTGCCGGAAAGTTTTTTGTATATGCGCCTGGAATGACTACTGATCTTTCGGGAACATAACCCCTGTATTCTACAGGTTCATCACCAGACACATCAATGATCTTCGTTGATTGTGTCAGTACGACATTTGCGCCCAATACAGCCTGCTTTTTAACCAAAACACCTTCAACAACAATTGACCTGGAACCAATAAAACAGTCATCCTCAATTATTACGGGAGAGGCTTGTAAGGGTTCAAGAACGCCTCCTATGCCAACACCACCACTTAGGTGAACATTTTTACCAATTTGTGCACAGGAACCAACTGTTGCCCAGGTATCTACCATGGTTCCACTATCAACATAAGCACCAATATTTACATATGAGGGCATCATTATTACCCCTGGCGCTAAATAAGAACCCTGTCTGGCAATACCGTGAGGAACCATTCTTACACCTAACTCTTTGAATCCTTTTTTTAAAGGTATTTTATCGTAAAACTCAAATGGGTCAAGATGAAAGGTTTGCATTTCCTGAATAGGAAAATACATGATGACCGCTTTTTTTACCCAATCCTGAACGATCCAATCGTTTTCAAGTGGAATCGCTACCCTTAATTTTCCCTGGTCTAAAAGAGAAATTACCTCTCTGATAACAGCTTTTCCCTCTTCTGTTTTTAGTAAATTTCTATCTTCCCAAATTTGTTCAATTTTTTCTTTCAATCCTTCCATAATCCAATTCGATTTCGTAGCAAAACTACATATAAATTTTTTCTTAAGAAGGATTTATGAAAAAATCATCCCAACTGTTGATGAAAGTACATATGTTTACTTTGCTCGATAGGCAACAACAAAAGTATTCTTATATACCTTTTTCTGACCATCTGGCTTTAATAATTCTGTAACTAAAATATACGGCCCAGTCAAAGCTCTTTCACCTTTTTGATTTAACCCTTCCCATTGAACGATTCCTTCTTGCATCAACAATTCATTTTGAAGCAAATTTACCACAAATCTGCCATGGGCATCATAGATGTCCATGGAAGCAAAATAGCCCGGACTATCCGTTTTATACTCAATTACGAGAAAATCCTCATAAGCATCCCCATCCGGAGAGAAACTCAGATTAGGAATTTGAATGAAAGGATCTCCCGATCCCTGAAATTCTACGGCAGATGAATTGATATAAGTTGGCGTTCCATAAGCAACAGCTGCTGCTGCTGAATGCCAGTTATCTTTGGCATTTGTTGGTAAGTTCTGGTTGATTCTTTCCAAAGAAACACCATCCAAAATGTCTAACAGGGCAGAGTGTAAATCCTCACTATAGGTAAAACTATCTATAAATACAGCTGTATTCTGATATGCGGTATAAATCACCAATGTGCCTTGATCATCATCGAAAGAAGGTAAATCAAATTTTATCATTTTATTCAAATCCGGTTGTACCGTTCTTTGTGTTTGGTACTGATTATACACTTGAACCGGATTATCTGTTAAAACAACATATTGATTTGGAAAAACCAAATAATCTGTTTTTATATCATTGGCATCCAATAAACTTTGTGCATTTGCATTGGAAATCCAAAGATCTCCTAAATTCAAAACCTTGTTTGATTTATTCACCAACTCTATATAATCTTCCCCATAACTTACAGGATTGAATAAAATTTCATTAATAATCAGGTCTCCTGGGTTAATCTGCTCTGGTTTTGCAAATCGAATCTGATTATTCAAAGCAATTGAATTACCGACACAATCTGTCAACCCATTACTGAGGGTAAGGGTATAGGTTGTTCCGACCTGTAGCGCCAAATCTGTAATAATGCAAACGCTATTGTATCTAGGTCCCTCCAACCAGGCTTCAACTACAGTAATACCGTTGTCAATATCATAATTATTAATCCTGACAGAACTGCTATCACCCATCGCTTCAGAGAAAAAGAGTCTTATTGTATCTCCATTAAATGCATTGAATGCCGCAAAGGGATAAGCTGTTATAATTGAGGGTGATTGTAGATCTGCCTCATTCTGTACAACTGAATTTACAGCTCCCGGCGTTCCTCCGATGGTAGAAAATAAGGGGGGCTGCGCAACAGACTCAGACCAATTTTCCCTTCCTTCACAAGGGCGGTTCGGATTAATTCTTTCCAAGGTCCAACCACCTTCTGCCTTTGAGCTTGTGGCATACCAATTGCTTTCATAGGAGATGGCATCTATTTCTATACGATTTCTATTGTACAGGGTCAGATCGTCCTCTGTAACATTTAAATCGGGAAAAGTTGAAAAAGATAATTGATTGGAAAGTCCTTGAAAACCAAGAGTTCCCCTTTTGTATATAATTAAATACTCCGCAGGTTTTAGAATATAAAAGGGGAAAATTGCTTCAGAACTTGAGGTACCGTCTGAAAACACAAAACCTTCCAGATTAATATTTTTATTGGACCTGTTGTACAATTCAACAAATTCTATTTCCGGTAATCCAACAGAAGGTGTAGGATCAGGTAAAAATTCATTGATTATTATGTCATAGTGACTGGCTTCTGCCGTTTCTAAATAAACAAAACTAAACTGATTGGTTGCTGCATTACCAACACAATCTGCTATATTATTGATAGTAACGGTATAAGATAAATTATTTATCATATTCGCATTCAGTGTAAGTTCTACTTCCCTGTCGGAAATTATCTGAACAAAGATTACAGACAATCCATTACTGATTGCGTAGTTGTTGGTATTTTGGGCAGCAGTCAAAGAGGCGACATCATTAAAAAGCAAATAAATTTTATTGATATCAGATTGTCTTGCCAAAGAAATTTGTAAGGCGCTGGTATCAATTGAATTATCAAATACCGAATTCACATTTCCCGGACTTCCCCCTGTTGGGTCATTGGAAGCAATCCAGTTATTTCCGGCCTTACATATAATATTCGGATTTATCAGCTCCAAAGACCAGCCTCCGCCCGCCTTCACTGCATCCTGATACCAGGTATCCTCATATAAAATACTATCCATCAGATTTCCAGAACTATCCTTCAATACCAAATAAGCCGCCGTATTATTTAAGGCAGGAAGGGAGGGTACCAACAAATCATTACTCGCTGTGACATAGGCAGGATTATTATGCAAAAATACATAGCTGTTGGGTTGCAAAATATAATAACCCAGCGTTCTTTGAGTTATAGCTGTTGACGTCGTACTCTGATGACTAATCTTATAATTGCTCAAATTGATTGCCTTATTACTCCTATTGTATAGTTCAATAAACTCTGCATCAGGCAAACCCACAACTGGATTGGGGTCTATCATAATTTCGTTGATAATTATATCCTGAAAAGAACCTTGTTGTATTAAAACAAAACTAAAAGGTTGACTTTGAGCAAGACAAGCATTTCCTGACATATCTTCTACATTGGTAGCTGTAACATTGTAATTTTGCAGGTTGCTCAACGCAGAACAAGTAAGATGCACAATGGTAGGATCTATCAGATCTACACTGGCATTTGAAACAATGATTCCATTGTCAATTGAGTAATTCAAGCTTGCAGAACCCGTTATGTTGTCAATAGCTTCGTCAAAGACCAAATCGACCTGAGTGGCGGATATAGCTGATGCTGAAACCAAAACTGGCGCTTGAGAATCGACAAACAAAGGGGAAACTGAAAAGTCATCATAAAAAAACCTTGTTGCCTGCGTGCTTGAATAGGTTGTCTGAACACCAAAAAAACTACCTTGATTATAAGTTGCATCAGTGGCCGTACCTTCTAAAGTAAAATTAGTGCCCCCGCTATGGTCTGACCACAGTTGCCAATTTCCATTATTATCTCTCTGGATTTTAACCCTTGTGTTTATAACTGCGGCAGAAACGGTTCCATCTGTTCCTCGTAAAATACTTGTAGCTGTGCCATTGGTAACTTTAAAAATTTCCAATGCATCTAAAGATCCGGTTTCTCCTATCTGAAGGAAATAACCATTCAAAGCCGAGGAAAAATTTGAGTTATTTGTTTGTAAATACACCCTTACTCTGTTGGAACTGGATGGACCTGTCGTGGTAAGATTTAGTCGAACTAAAAATTCCCAGTTGCAACTATCTTTAATTTGTACAGGGACATAAAGACTTGAAACACCCGTAACACCGGGTTCATTTGATTGAAGTTCATTATTTGTGCCAGAGATTAGATATTTAGTCAGATCACCATACCACTGTGGATTATTTGTAAAATCTCCATCAGAAAAATTATCTGTAAAACTTGTTTGAGCAAACAGAAGATTCCCTGTAGCTAAGAATAAAAGTAAAAATAGTATGGTAACTCTCCTCATTTTTTAAAATTTTGATAAAAATACAATTCTAATATAAACAGAATATTAAAAAAGAGAGAATTAGTTCTTCCCAAACTAAATCTAAAGCTTATTTTCGCCTAAAATCATTTCAAATGCTCTATAAAAGTCATCCATGGCATGGAATTTCTCCCGGCTCAAAGGTCCCTGAAGAAATTATTTGTTTTATTGAGGTTGTTCCAGGAGATCAAATGAAATATGAAATTGACAAGGAGTCCGGCTATCTAAAGGTGGATCGGCCCAATCTTAATTCCTCTGTTGTTCCTTTGCTTTATGGTTTTATTCCGCAGAGCTTATCCGATGATTATTCAGCGGCTCTGTGCATGAAAGAAACCAATCGTTCCGGATTGATTGGCGATGGAGATCCTTTAGATGTAATTATCTTGACAGACAGAACCATACCCAGAGGTGATATTATTCTCGAGGCCATTCCGATTGGAGGAATTCGAATGATTGATCAAAATGAGACAGATGATAAAATCATAGCTGTTTTAAAATCTGATCAAACCTATGGAAGCTACCAAGACATAGAGGATGTTCCTGAAAAATTACTTAAACGCATCCGCCATTATTTCTCCACTTACAAGGAAGATCCAGATCTGTCTCTAACGACAAATGAAAAAGTGCAATTATTAGAAACTTATAACAAAGCTTGTGCTCATCAGGTTATTGCGGCAGCTTTACAAGATTATCAACTCAAATTTAAAAAGTCATGAGAAAAATTAGTGCAAATAAAACATATATTCAAGATCTTGGTCTTTTGGAAAACCAGGTTATTATCGTGGACGAAAACGGTATGATCCGTGCTATAGACGATCTATCAAATCATGACAAAACCTCAGTGGAAATTCTTGAGGGCGTTTTAATTCCCGGGCTTATCAACTGTCATTGTCATTTGGAGTTATCTCATATGAAGGCAAAAGTTGACACAGGAACAGGCCTCATTGATTTCATCAAGGGAGTCGTAACGAAAAGAAATATGCCCATGGAAGAAATTTGGTCAGCAATTACCCTAGCGGAGGAGGAAATGATTCAGAATGGCATCGTTGCAGTTGGGGACATCTCTAATGTGATAGACAGTTTCCCACAAAAAAGTAAAGGGAACTTAAGATATTATACTTTTGTTGAATTTTTTGACTTTCTGCAAAATCAAAATGCAACTGCCGAGTTTGAAAAATATTATACTGTTTATCAAGATCTTATATGCAATAGCTCTTCGTCTAAATCCTGCGTTCCACATGCGCCCTATTCTGTTTCGCCTCTGTTGTTCCAGTTGATAAATCAGGCCAATGAAGCTGTTAAAAAAACCATTTCAATTCACAATCAGGAAACAGTACCAGAAAATGAACTTTTTTTGACTGGTAAAGGTGATTTTGTAGACTTCTACAGTCAATTCGGTATTTCTCTCTCTGATTTCAAAGCCAGCGGACAAACCTCTATTCACTATGCTTTGGAACATTTGGATCCCAAACACAGAACCTTATTTGTACATAACACACTTAGCAGCCAGGAAGACATTACTTTTGCTCAATCAAAAATTCAGGAATGTTTCTGGGCTACCTGCCCCAATGCAAATCTTTATATTGAAAATGGCCTGCCCAACTATAAAAATTTTATTCAAGCCAAGGCAAAGGTTTGTATTGGAACAGACAGTCTTACATCCAATTGGGGTTTATCTGTTTTTTCCGAGATGCAAACCATTAAAAAGTATCAATCCTATGTTTCGGATCTTGAACTTCTGCAATGGGGTACCATTAATGGCGCGGAAGCACTTGGTTTTGAAAAAGAACTGGGTGGTATTCAAGTTGGAAAATCCCCCGGGCTTAATTTAATTCGCCATTCGAAAACAGAAGAAAGTATATTTAGTGAAACAGCTACGATTCAAAAAATTAACTAAGATCCTGTTTTAATTTTTATCAAAATCCTGTAAGTTATAATATTCAATAATTCGAATTAATTTTTGCGCATATCCCTTGTCTGTGGCATAACCCGCAGCTTTAATTCCTCTGGCCCAAGATTTATAATCTCTTCTACTGTATTTTTTTAGGTGTCTGTATCTTTTACCTGTAAGTAAAATACTATGTTCACGATAACTTTCCCAAGCAGAATCGAATATTCGGAACATATCATAGATGTCGTCATCTGTATAATTGGCACAACGGCAACCCCTGCATTTTGCCTTACATTTGATGCCAAAATGATTATTATCTCTTTTGGCCAATTTACTCTGACCTGCATTGCTTTCCAATAATCCTTGTGCTAAAGTAATACTAGCCGGAATGCCATAAATTTCTGCTTCCTTTTGAGCTATCGGGGCATAATTCGATACGTATTGCAAGCAAATCTGATCCTTTTTCATAAGCTCACTCTTAGCTATGCCATGCTTTTTCTTAAAATTCTTTTCTAAAAGAACTGAAATATTTGATTTTGAAGCTGCCTTCTTTTTTTGCTCCTCAGTAAGTACTTGACCCACAGCTGTTGCTTCGTTTGCCAAATTCAAATCCTCTTCTTCCTGAGAAATAAGCGGGGCTTTCTCCTTTGTTTTCTTTTCTGTCCTTAGTTCTTCCCGGGCAAATAAGGCTGGATCAATAAAACTTGCTTTATCGGGTTCTCTGTTCTCCGAATTTAGAGTGATTACAAGCGGATTACACCAAAAATAATAACCCAAACAAAGAAAAGTAAAAAAACGAACCCAATGATTTGTGAATAAAAAAAAGAGTCCCTGTGCTATAGTGGGAAAATAAACATGAATAAGTTGTTGCGTGTTGTCTCTCATAACGTATAGGTTTAATATCTCGTAAAATGGTCTGTTCGTTGTAACTACAACGTAATATTAAAACTATTTGTTGTGAAATAAAACTATTTTTTGTGTTTTTTGAAAAAATTTAAAACATTTTGTGTTTCGCTTCCCCAATAAGTATAATCATGTCCCAATTCCGGTTCATGCAATACAACCTGTATTTTTTGTTTTATCAAACTTTCTGCCAACCATTTACTCTGACCCGGAGGAACAACCTTATCTTTTTGTCCATGCCCTATATAGGTTGGGCAAGTCCAGTTTTTCAAGCCTGTCGCTACATTGTCAACCTGCTCCCATCTTTCTGTATTTTTTTCATAAGGACCATAATATAAGGTCATCAAATTGTCTTTGGGCATTTGAGTCTGATCAAAATCTCCCGACAATAAAGCGATGGCTGCGAATAATTTTGGTAAATCTGAATTAAGGAGGGCTGCCCCTCTTGCACCCGTTGAAAGACCAACTATGTAATTATTCCCCAAAGTATCAAACAATCCATAGCTCTCTCTCAAATGATTTATGACTGTATCAGACAGCCATTTTCTTGTGGGAAATTGCTTCAGATCCATTCTTGTTTCGGAATAAAATCTGCTTGCATATACAGACTTACCCATTTCGGGAAAAACCAAAACAAATCCGCTGTCTTTCGCCATCTTACATAATGCGGGAACCTTCTCGCACCAATCCATTCGGGAAAAGTTAAAGCCGGGTAAAACCAATATTGTTCCCTGACAATCTTTTTTTTCTGAAACTCCTTGAATTGAGACCAGCCTTCCCTCAATTTGTATAGTAATTACAGAATCTGGCAAAAAAAACTTTTTCCCTTCTGCTATTTCCATTTTTTCTTGAGACTGTAAAGACGAACAACGTATCAATACAAAACAAATAAGGATTAGCTTTAAAAAAAAGAGCCGGCTTTTGACCGGCTGGATATTATTCTGATTTTCCATGACAATTCTTGTATTTTTTTCCACTTCCACAAGGACACATATCATTTCTACCTACCTTTTGTTCAACCCTACGAGGCTGTACTTTTTCTATAACCTGCTGTGTTTGCTGCTGCATAGCTTTTCTTTGCATTTCTTCCATTTCTCTTTGCTGATCTATGTTCGTTTGAACATTTTTATTGGTAGATACTTTGGGTTCTCTAGCCTGACGAACCTGACTATCTTCCTGAATTGGTATCATTCCCATAAATAAAAAGGAAGAAAGTTCTTTGGCAATTTCTATATTAAGCTGATTGAATAACTTTCTGGATTGAATTTTATACTCTACCAAAGGATCTTTTTGAGCAAAGGTGGCATTTTGCACCTGATCCTTTAACTCATCCATATTCCGCAGATGCTCTTTCCAGGCATAGTCAACCACTGCAAGAGAAACAGCTCTTTCTATTTCGCTTATCAAAGATTTCCCTTCCGTCTCGATGGCTTTTTTCATATCCGCATTGATTTCCATTGCTTTGATGCCATTCGTAAAAGGAATTGATATTCTGGAGAAATTCATACTTGGATCGTTATATACCCTCTCAATCACGGGAATGACCATTTCTATGATGGTTTTGAATTTTCTTGCATAAGCCTCCATGACCCAGCTGTGTAATTCATTCGAAATTTTATCAACTGAAGATTCTCTGAAATACTTTTGATCGAATTCTGGTTCTAATCCAAAAGAAAGCAAGAAAGACTCTCTGAATCCTGCAAAATCGCCTTGTTTGTGAAACTCATCTACAATATCAAAAACCAGGTCATTAAACATTTCGCTTAAATCTATTGACAGGCGGTCACCTTGCAGCGCATTGTTCCTCTTTTTATAAATTTCACCTCTTTGTAAGTTCATTACATCATCATACTCCAGTAATCTTTTTCTTACGCCAAAATTATTCTCTTCAACTTTTCTCTGTGCTCTTTCTATGGATTTGGTAACGATGCTATGCTGTAAAACCTCACCTTCTTTATGTCCAAAACGGTCCATTAGTTTTACAATTCTTTCAGATCCAAACAAACGCATTAATTTATCTTCCAAAGAAACATAGAACTGAGAGGAACCAACATCACCCTGTCTTCCGGCTCTACCTCTCAACTGTCTGTCTACCCTTCTGGAATCATGTCGCTCTGTACCAATAATTGCCAATCCACCTGATTTTCTTACCTCTTCAGAAAGTTTGATATCCGTTCCTCTACCTGCCATATTGGTTGCAATGGTTACCTGTCCTTTTTGTCCGGCTTCAGCTACGATATCAGCTTCTTTGGCATGTTGCTTTGCATTCAATACGTTGTGAGGTATGCCTCTCAAATTTAACATTCTGCTAAGAAGCTCTGACTTATCAACAGAAGTTGTACCGACAAGAACAGAACGACCCTCGTTTCTTAGCGTTGTGATTTCGTCTATAATGGCGTTATATTTTTCTTTATCTGTCTTATAAATCAAATCATCCTTATCTTTTCTGGTAATAGGTTTGTTGGTTGGGATACTCACCACATCTAATTTGTAAATATCCCACAATTCTTGCGATTCAGTTTCAGCAGTACCGGTCATACCGGCCAATTTGTGGTACATTCTAAAAAAGTTCTGTAAGGTAATGGTTGCATAGGTTTGCGTTGAACCTTCAATCTCCACATTTTCCTTGGCTTCGATGGCCTGATGTAAACCATCAGAATATCTTCTGCCTTCCATGATACGACCCGTTTGTTCGTCAACAATTTTAACTTTACCATCGATAACTACATACTCGTCTTCTCTCTCAAATAATGTGTAGGCCTTCAACAACTGAGATATGGCATGTAATCTTTCCGTTTTAGCCGTATATTCTCTGATTGCTTCTTCTTTCTGACGACTAATGTCATCTGCTGAAAGGGTTTTGTTTTTTTCTATTTGAGATAAAATGGCACCAATATCTTCCACAACAAATAAACTTGCATCTGAATTGCCCTTTCCTAAAAAGGCAGCCCCCTTATTGGTAAGCATTACATTTCTATTTTTCTCCTCAATGGTAAAAAGCAAGGGTGTATCTGCTTTAAACATATACTTTGCCTGCTCCTGCAAATAGTGGTTTTCAGTTTTTTGTAAAATAGCACCAATACCCGGTTCGCTTAAATATTTGATTAAAGCTCTGTTTTTGGGTAAGCCGCGATAAGCTCTGAACAAATCCAATCCACCCTGACCCTCTTCCACACCTGTATCTCCTTCTGAAATTTTCTGTTTGGCCGTTCTCAAATAATCGTTTACAATTTGCTTTTGCGCTTGAACCAATTGTTCTAAGGCTGGTTTCAAAGATTTATATAATTCTTCCCTATTATCCTTCGGTGTAGGTCCAGAGATTATCAATGGTGTCCTGGCGTCATCAATTAATACTGAGTCAACTTCATCCACCATAGCAAAATGAAACTTTCCCTGTACTTTTTCATCTTCAGAATAAACCATATTATCCCGCAGATAATCGAAACCAAATTCAGAATTCGTTCCGTAGGTAATATCTGCCTTGTATGCCTTTTTTCTCCCTTCCGAATTAGGTCTGTATTTATCAATACAATCTACGGTTAAAAGTAAAAAATTCAAGAGGGGGCCATTCCACTCCGCATCTCTTTTCGCAAGATAGTCGTTGACGGTCACTATGTGTAAACCTTCTCCGGGCAAACCATTCAGATAAGAAGGAAGGGTTGCAACTAAGGTTTTCCCTTCCCCTGTTGCCATTTCAGATATTTTTCCTTTGTGCAAAACAACTCCTCCTATCAACTGCACATCATAATGAACCATATTCCATTTTACAGGATTACCTGCGGCTGTCCAATTGTTTTTCCAAAATGCCTTATCTCCTTCAATACTAACATAAGATTTTGGTCCCAATTGTGCTGCCAGATCTCTATCAAAGTCTGTTGCACTTACTTCCAAAACTTCATTGTTAGTAAAACGATAGGCCGTCTCTTTGACAACTGCAAAAGCTTCGGGTAAAATTTCTTCCAAAACTTCCTCTATCATTTGATCTCTTTTTTTCACCAGTTGATCTACTTCCTGATAAAGTTTTTGCTTTTGATAAATATCCTCAATCTCTAAAGCTTCCTTCTTAACTGATTTGATATCCTCATCTATTCCTTTTAAATAATCCTGAATGGTTTGGCGAAATAGATTTGTTTTATTTCTTAGCTCATCATTGGATAATGATCTGAGTTGTCCATATACTGCATTGATTTGATCTACTATGGGTAAAATATCCTTGATATCTCTATCTTGTTTGTTACCGAATAACTTTTTTAGAAAAGAAAACATTATTGTAAAGTTTTATTGTTTTAATATTCTTACAAAAATAATACTAAAATATGCAAATACTGACAAATCTAAGTCGGAATGATTATTTTTAGAACTTTGCCGTCTTTTTGGCATTTATTTTGACCTTTTGACATCAATGCATGATATATGACAAAGTATTTACCTTTTACGCTCTTATTATTTTTTCTCTCCTGTAAATCCGGTAAGGAAGAATCCAAAGCTCTTGACCTTCGTCCCTATTATTATCCCTTAGAAAAACTGACAGATGGTTTGGTTTACGAATATATTGATGAAAACACCGGTCAAATCTCCGATTATTGGTTGTTCCGATTGGTAAAAGATGACGCTGGAGATAAATTTTTAATCAGCACGGGCTACAACGCCAAAGGAGAGCAAACCCAGTATAGTCGGGAATGGGTTGTCGCAAATGGTACCATATTGAAAGATTATAAGTTTTACACCACAGATAGTACAAGTGGTAAGAGCATTGTCAGTGAAACAAAGATTGAAGAAAATATCATTTTTCCTTTTTCCCCAACAAAGGACAGTACTGAGAAATATCGTTTGCGACTTATATTTTCTATTCTTCCCGATACAGCTTTGAAATACGATATGGTTAAAGACAGATACTATGCAGGTGACACCCTCATTTCCTTTTTAAATCAAAAAGAGAAGGTAGCTCACTTTAAAGCGAGGGAATATTTTGTTCTTGAAGACAAAGTGAATGGCGGGCATTGGAAAACAAGTTCTGAAATAGATGAATTTTATGCTCAAAATATAGGATTGGTTTATAGTTACAAAAAAGTAGCCGACACTGAATTGAAGCGAAAATTAAATAAAATCCTGTCTGTGGAAGAGTTTAATGCCCGATTCGAAAAGTAAACATTTCCCCGCATAATCTTGTTATTATTAAAAAAATATGTTAGTATCTGTTTTTAGAAAAGCTCATTTTAACGCAGCCCACAGAATTTATAATCCTTCCTGGTCAGAGGAAAAAAACGAAGAGGTCTTTGGCCTTTGCAATAATCCTTATTTTCATGGACATAATTATGAGCTGGAAGTTAAAGTCACTGGTCCTGTTGATCCCGAAACAGGTTATGTCATAGACATCAAGTATTTAGCAAATCTCATTGAAGAACATGTTGAAAAGTCTTTTGACCACAAAAATTTAAATATGCAAGTGGAAGAATTTAAAAATCTAATTCCCTCTGCAGAAAATATTTGTCTGGTCATTTGGAAAATATTAAGGGCTAAGCTGCCCGAAAAATTTAGCCTTGGAGTAAGACTTTATGAGACGCCCAGAAATTATGTAGAGTACGAGGAGTAGGGGTTTACTATTTTTCTTCAGCTAAAATTATATTATTTAAATCATTTTTATTTTGGGGTAAATTATACTTAGCTATTTCCCATAACATTTCATGGTCAATTCCGAAATATTCGTGGGCAATCAAATTTCTTAGTCCATACATTTTTTTCCAAGGAATTTCGGGATATTTTTCCCGAATATTAACCGGTATTTTTTGAGATGCCTCTCCAATTATTTCAAAATTTCTAACTACGGCATCAATCACAATGTATTTAGACATAAATTCATTGAAGTCAAGATCAGTGAGATATTCTTCAATTCTATTCATGGATAGCAACATATCCTCTAAATAAAGTAAATATTCTCTTTTTATTGGGCTCATATATACTTTACAGTATTTAAAATCTTATCCTTAAGTTGCTCTTTGATTGCTTTTTCAGAAACAAGATCTACTTTTATATTTAATTCCTTTTCGAGAAACTCTTGTAAATCAAAGAATTCCCACCCTATTGGTTTTTTAAAAGATACTAAAATATCTAGATCTGAGTTATTTCTCTGTTCATTTCGGGAAAAAGAACCAAAATACCCTATTCTCTCCACAAAATATTTTTGAAAAAGAACAGGTTTTAATTCTGCTAACTTTTTTTCAATAGTTGTAATGCTTACCATCTATAAAATTAAACAAATTTAGATTAAAACGAATTTAATAAAAGTTCTATGACTTTAAAGAATGAGGCTCTAAATTATTGCTTGCCAAACAATCTAAAAGCGATTTAAATTCCATTGCTAAGTTTTTTTTTTCTTATATCTGTTAATATAACATACCTCTTATACACAGATCCTGCCATTATTTTACTGATCGCCCATCCAATTTTGCCATCTAAAAATCCTAGTTGCCAGATAAAATGTTTAAAAAATCTGAATGCCGGTTTAAGATAAAGATGATAAATTGTTATTCTTCCTGTTTTTTTGTCATAATCCTGAGCGGACCATGCAGCATATCGGTCCATTTTGCCCAGGAAATGATTCATATCCTTGTATGTTTTGTGTTGAAATCTGGCTTTTAATTTACCCACAGTGCCATCTGTTAAGATCTCAGCATGCACTTCTTTCTCTTGATATCTGCAATTATCCCTTTTAAAAAGTCTAATGACAGCATCATTTTGCCAACCACTGAATCGAATCTGTTTTCCTTGAAAAAAATTATCTCTTTTGATCCAGTATGCTACAGGATTATTAGCTGAATCAGGTTTTTTAAGCAGTTCTTGAATTTCTTCAATTAAGGCATTTGTTGGCCTTTCATCTGCATCGACGAGAAAAATCCATTCATTTTTTGCTTGTGGAATCACCCAGTTTTTTTGATTTGCAGAGTTTATATATTCTCTTTCAAGGATTTTTGCATTAAACTTCTTTGCTATTTCAATAGTATTGTCATTGCTATAGGAATCTACAACAATAATCTCATCTGACCAGCTCAGGAGCGGCAACAATTCTATTAAATTGTCTGCTTCATTGTAGGTTGGTATAATAACTGTCAGTTTTTGCATTAGAGTTTACTAGCTAATGTCGTAAAGTTAAAAAACCTTTTGAAACATCAGTCTCAAAAGGTTTTA
>Ga0169931_10006796_pt1 | contig 17136 bp, 11 predicted proteins | sample Kivu_15m_20L_FD_129675 | JGI IMG/M metagenome (GOLD analysis project Ga0169931, IMG submission 129675) | Freshwater microbial communities from Lake Kivu, Western Province, Rwanda to study Microbial Dark Matter (Phase II) - Kivu_15m_20L... | ecosystem: Environmental > Aquatic > Freshwater > Lake...
ACTCATGACATTATGTCCCGAGTTGAATATGGGGCAACCATTGAAATCACGCTTGCTGTCAGCCCAGCCATAAAGCGAGCACAGACGGGCAAAACACAACGCGGTGCAACCGTTCGGCGGTGCTCCGTATTCGAAGGCATTGAGCAGGAAGCCGAATTGGGCTTGGGCCTGCTCCTTGGTGAAGCCCAACAAATCGAACATGCGCGACTGGATGGCGCGGTCGTGGATGCGGATGCTGCCGCCTCCGATTTCCACTCCGTTGATGACCATGTCATAGGCATTGGCGCGGACGCGGCCGGGCTCGGTGTCCAGCAGTTCGAAGTGCTCGGGTTTGGGCGAGGTGAAGGGATGGTGCATGGCGTGGTAGCGACCGCTATTTTCGTCCCATTCGAGCAGGGGAAAATCAACCACCCACAGCGGGCGGAATTCGGCCGGATTGCGCAGCCCCAGCAGGCCGCCCACGTGCAGGCGCAGTTCGCTGAGTTGTTTGCGGACTTTGTCCAAATCGCCCGAGAGCAACAGGAGCAAGTCTCCGGGTTGGGCATTGGCAGCGGTGGCCCAAGCGCGCAGGTCGTCTTCCGAATAGAACTTGTCCACCGATGACTTGAGCGTGCCATCGGCATTCACACGGCAATAAACCAAGCCTTTGGCTCCGATTTGAGGGCGTTTGACCCATTCGGTCAGTTCGTCCAGTTGTTTGCGGGTCCACTCTGAGCAGCCCGTGGCACAGATGCCCAACACGGCCTCGGCCGAGTCGAACACCACGAAGTCTTTGCCCTTGGTGACGGGCGCGAAATCAACAAATTCCATCCCGAAACGCAGGTCGGGCTTGTCATTGCCATAGCGGCTCATGGCCTCGTCATAGGTCATGCGCGGGAAGGCTCCGGGGTCAAATCCTTTGACCACCGAAAACAGGTGGCGCACCATGCCCTCAAAAGTTTGGAGGATGTCTTCCTGCTCGATGAAGGCCATTTCGCAGTCTATCTGCGTGAATTCGGGCTGGCGGTCGGCACGGAGGTCTTCATCTCTGAAGCACTTGACGATTTGGTAGTAGCGATCGAATCCCGACACCATCAGCAGTTGTTTGAATGTCTGTGGCGACTGGGGCAAGGCGTAGAACTGGCCTGGATTCATGCGGCTGGGCACCACAAAATCGCGGGCGCCTTCGGGAGTGCTTTTGATGAGATAGGGCGTTTCTACTTCCAAAAAACCGATGCTGTCCAGGTATTTGCGCGTCTCGATTCCGAGGCGGTGGCGCAGCATGAGGTTTTGGCGCACAGGCGTTCTGCGCAGGTCGAGGTAGCGGTATTTCATGCGCAAATCCTCGCCCCCATCGGTGTCGTCTTCGATGGTGAAGGGCGGAGTTTTGGACACATTGAGCACCACCAATTCTTCGGCTATCAGCTCGATGTCGCCTGTGGGCAAGTTGGGGTTTTTGTTGGAGCGCTCGGCCACCGTTCCGGTGATTTGGAGCACGAATTCGCGGCCCAGTTTGCGGGCTTGTTCGCACAGGGCAGCGTTGGTTTCCATGTTAAACACCACTTGGGTGAGGCCATAGCGGTCGCGCAGGTCGAGAAACGTGAGGCCGCCCATGTCGCGGGCGCGCTGTTGCCAGCCGCTGAGGGTTACTTTTTGGCCTGCATGGGCCGCTCTCAATTCACCGCAAGTGTGGGATCTGAACATGGTTTCGGGGGCTTGAATTTTTTCTTGAAAACGGGTGCGAAGATAGCCGTCTGAAACAGATGGCCACTGCCCTGCGACCATCCCCGGTCGACAGCCCGCGGCAGGGATAGCAGCGGCAGCTCCCGCGCGCCTCAAGCGCGCGAGGACTACAGCGTATAGCCCGGCCCCGCCTCAAAGCGGGGAGCCGCCCGAATAACAAACTTTCTGTCTTGCTTTCGCCCACATCGGGCTGTTGAATATGGGCACCCCGAAGTCCCAACGCACCCTAAGGTGCCGCATACCTTCGGCCCTCATGATGCGCAAACTGTTGATTTGGGGATTTGTGGCGGCCACAGCCGGATTGTGGGCTTGGTACCTGCTGGATTTGCAAGCCTCCAAGCGCGTGCATGGCGATTTGCGGCAATGCATCACCGCAGATGTGCGCGCGGCACTGGTGGTGTATAAGCCCGATGAGCTGCTCAGCATGATGCGCGAATCATCGGTGTATCAGGCCATGGAAGACACCTCGGGCTGGGGACGCGCCATGGAGCTGATGGCCCGCTTCGGCAACCTGCGCGATGAATCGGTGAAAACCGAGCCGACCCACCCTCCGCTGCTCATCCTGTTTTATGAAAACGGAACGGCTGAGGCCGCCATGGATGCCTATTACCTGAAAAATCCGCCCAAAGAACTGCACCACGGCTGTGCGCTCACCGCGCCATCGGGAGCCGCGCTGATGGACGAACCCACTTTTGACCAAGCATGGCGCAGCACGGGCGGCAAATTCGGAACGCTGCTGACGCGCATGGCCCCCGCGGTGCTGACAGACGATATGGCCGCCCCTGCAGGCTGGGCCTCGCTGGAACTGGATGTGGCCGATGAGCGCTGGCACATGTTCGGCTATGTTTTTCACCCCGCTTGGGCATTGGCCACAGCCGACAGCAGCGCGGCCCAAACCGCCCCCGACCAATGGGAAACGAGAGGCAACACCTTTGCCTTTGGGCACTATCCCACCTTTCTGAGTGCGCTGGCTCAAAATGCCTCACCCGAATGGACTCTGCGAAGAAATGCCACTGAAGACTCGTGCCAATGTGCCATCAGAGACTTGTTTGACGGCTGGCACACGGGCCTTGTGGAATATTGGACAGGTGGTGATGGCGCTGTGCTCACCTTCGAAATAGCCGCGGGTGTGACCGAGTTTCCTTTTTCCAATCCCACTCCGGGCGAAGCCACCCAACCCCCAACGGCTCTGATTTGGCCTTCGCTGCCGGGAGTGGCTTTTGGCCTTTCTGACCGGTTTCCGGTGATAAACCGGTACAAAAACACATTGTCCTTTGCCACTTCGGCGCGCGCATTTGCCCTTTATCGCAATGCAAAACCGCTGACGGTGCACCGCGGAGCGATTGAAAACCCGGATGCCCTGCGCATCATCAGCCAAAACGACCCACTGATGGCACCGCGCAGCCAAGAACTGACCGCCACCCAAGCCCTGCGCTTCGAAACACCCGAGCGCACCTATGTGCAGTGGACCATAGGGATAGGGTCAAGTGCGGTGAAAGGCCAAGACAACATGCTGTGGTTGACGGATCTCGCAGCTGCGCCCGCCTCCTCATTCTTTGCGGTGACCAACCACAATACCCGCGAAAAAGAAATCCTGTTTCAAGACTCCGAAGACATGCTGCACATGGTGGGTGCCGGTGGCAAAATCCTATGGAGCATCAAAGCGGATGGCCGACTGATGGGCGCTGTGACCCAAGTGGATGTGATGAAAAACGGCAAACTGCAACTGGCTTTCAATACCGAAAAATCGCTCTACATACTGGACCGCAACGGCAAACCCACCGAGGGATTTCCGGTGAAATTGCCAAGTGTGGCTTCGGGCCCGGTGGGCGTGTTTGATTACGAGCAAACGAAAGACTACCGCCTTGTGGTACCGCTGCAAGATGGCCAAGTGATGAACTTTTCGGCCAAGGGCCAACCCGTCAAAGGCTGGCAGTACAAAAAAAGCCCCGCACCCATCGTGCGAGTGGAGCACAAAGTGTTTGGCAAAAATGATTTCCTGGTTTTTGTGGCTGCTGATGGCGAAATCAAAGTACTGCAGCGCAACGGCACGCCCAAGTTGCAAGCCAAAGGCCGAGCCGAAGGATTGGGCAAAAACTATGTGATGCGCTGGGAAAACTCCATCGAAGACAGCTACATGATTTATCAGGCCAATGACTCGTTGCTGCGCATGACCACCGTGGGCCAAACCGGTGCCGAAGACCTGCCCACGCCCGGCATCTATTGGAAAAAATGGTTTTACGGACCCGTCAATGCCGACAGTCGGGCCGACATGATGCTCATTTCAGACAATCTGTGCACGCTGATGCTCAATGGCTCCGAAAGCGAAATTTTAATTCCGCTCAGCGAACTGCCTTCGTCCGAGCCCCTGATTGTGCAGCGCCCCGAAGGCGACAACTACATTTTCTTTGACCAACCCAAGGCGGGCCAAATCGTGGCTTTCAAACTGAACGGTGAACCTGTGGGCGGGTTCCCGCTGGAGGGCAATGCCCCATTCACTGTCGTGGACCTCAACCTCAATGGCCGCCTCAATGTGGTGGTGACGGGCGATGGCGAGGTGATTTGCTATGAATTGAAATAACCGGTCGCACACATCGACATTCTTACAGTAATCAGCTCGGGGAATTTCAACGCCTCTCCGCCAACAATCCCCGCACGATGAGCAATTGCGCAGCACAATAGGTCAACATCACCCACAACTCATCGGCCCAAGGAATGGGGTCATCAAACTTGTTGAAGGCCAAAATGGTGTCGCTGGTGATAAAAAGCAAGCTGCCCGCCAACACCAAGGCATAGCTGCGCGCACTTACCTCGCCTTGGCGGTTGGCCGCTGTGAGGCCCATCACCAAAATGGCCACACAATAGACCAACACCGGCAATTCCAGCGCGCCCAACTTGGGCCTCAGCGACAGAAAAACCCATGCACCAAAAAGCATAAAAGCCAAAATGACCATGGGCCTGCGTTTGATGAGCGGCACTTGCAACACGCGACCCGTGCAACGCACAAACACCACACTGTAGCTGATTTGCGCCATCAAAAAAGCCGCTATGCCGAGGATAAAAAACATCTCGCCTTCGCGCGTGAGCAGCAAATCACCGCACCATGAAAAGAACAGTGCCGCGAGCAAAAAGCGATAGCCGCGTTGGGACTTGATACCCGTATCGGTCAGCACCATCAGGCCCAAGAGCGGCAACAAAAGCGCCTTGGTGCCCACCCGCAGCCATTCCAACGAAAGCGGGTGAAACCCTGTGTAGAGGTGCACCACGGCCACAGCGATATAGAGATAAGTGAGTCGGCTGAGTGTCATGATTGGGGACGTTTGTAAATGAGAAAAAACCAAACTGCCGATGCCGCCACACCCACCATGGCGGGCCACCACAGCCCGGCCGAAACGGCAAGCACCAAGGCCAAGCGCAGCAACTCGATGGTGAAAGCCCACCGCGCGCGATCGAACAACAGCCCGAACGACAACATGCTGAGCAGGGCAAATGCGACCAAAGCGCCTTTTTTCCCGGGCGAAAAAGCAGGCAAATTGAACAGAAAAACCGCCACCACGCCAATCACAGCGGCATATTGAATCAAAATGTAAATCTGCATAGCGGCAGAAACGCGGCTCTCAAATTTCCTGAATCCCTCGGGCACCGTAGGCGCAGGCCTGAATCCGCCCAATGAAGCCGGATACCACCCGGGCGGTTTGAATAGATAGCGCACTTTGTCCGCAAAAGAAGGAATGGCGCGCAACTCGCGTCCCAACTCCACAAACGGCAGAGTGTGCGCCCACACAGGGTTGAAAGTGCCCGTAGGTTTGGTGATACCATAGGTGGGCCTTTCAACCTCGGGTGCAAACGTGCCGAACATGCGGTCCCAGATGATGAACACTCCCGCGTGGTTCTTGTCGATGTATTGCGGATTGCGACCGTGGTGCACGCGGTGGTGGCTCGGTGTGTTGAGCACCCATTCCAGCGGCCCCATGCTGCGCACCACTTCCGTGTGTATCCAAAACTGATAGAGCAAATTGAGCCCCACGCTCAGGGCAAACCACATGGGCGGCACACCCAAAGCGGCCAGCGGCAAATAGACCCAAAAAGTGAACAGTTTCTGAAAAGCCCCTTGGCGCAAGGCCACAGACAGGTTGTAATCTTCGCTTTGGTGGTGAATCACATGGCCGGTCCAAAACAGGTTGACTTGGTGCGAAAGCCTATGCGACCAATAGTAAGCCAGATCGATGGCCACAAATGCCGCGATGTAAAAGAACCAATTTGAAGGCATGTCATAGGGACGAAAGGGCTGCGCCCACTCATAGACCACCACAAAAGCCCCCACGGTGAACACCTTGGCAAACACACCCGTGATTTGTTCTATCACCCCGCAGGCAATGTTGTTCAGGGCGTCATTCAGTCTGTAGAGGCCTTCGCCCGACTTGCGTTTTTGCCACGCATCATACACCAACTCAATACCGATGAGCAAGAAGAAAACAGGAATGGACCAAACGACAGGATCAAAATTCATCGGGCCAAAATACCCGCATTTCGGGCCCGCGCCAAGCCATTACCTTCGCCAAAAATTGAAGGCATGATACTCTACAATGTCACGGTGAGCGTGGACCAAGACGTCCACGAAGAATGGCTGCGCTGGATGATAGAAGTGCACATACCCGATGTGATGGCCACCGGACATTTTGTCGAAAACAAAGTGATGCGCATCGAAGCATTCGAAGAAGGAGGCATCACCTATGCCATTCAATATCTGGCCCCGAGCCGTGCTGACTATGATACATATCAAGCCCATCACGCCCCGCGCTTGCAGCAGGATGTGTTGCTGCGCTATCCGGGCAAGTTTGCCGCCTTTCGCACAGTGATGGAAGTGTTGCACCAATCCCGCACAGGTGAGTAAATACGACCAAGGCGTCAAAGCCAAAAAAGGACTCGGGCAGCATTTTTTGAAAAATGAAGCCATCGCCCGCGACATCGCCCGTGCCATCACTTTTCACCACGGATGCCGCAATGTGGTCGAAATCGGACCCGGCACCGGAGCGCTCACCGTCCACCTGCTGGACTTGGACTGCCGCCTCAAGCTCTGCGAAATAGACCGCGAGAGTGTGGCCTTTCTGCCCGGGCGTTTCCCCCAAGCCTCACTCGATATCATCGAAGGCGACTTTCTGCAATTGGATTTGGACCGCCTCTTTGCCGAACCCTTCATCGTGGCGGGCAATTTTCCATACAACATCTCCTCGCAGATACTGTTTCGGGTGTTCGAAAACCGCCACCGCGTGCCCGAAGTGGTGGGCATGTTTCAGAAAGAAGTGGCCGAGCGCGTGGCAGCCGGCCCGGGCAGCAAGACCTATGGCATCCTATCGGTGCTGTTGCAGGCTTTTTACACTATCGAATACCTTTTTACGGTGGATGAAAACGCCTTCATCCCACCGCCCAAAGTAAAATCGGGTGTCATTCGCCTCACCCGCAATGCCACCGAGGCCCTGCCCTGCGATGAGGCCCTGTTTGTGAAAGTGGTGAAAACGGCATTCAACCAAAGGCGCAAAACCCTGCGCAACAGCCTCCGCGCGCTGATGCCCCCCGCAGCCCTCCCCGACCCGCTTTTTGACAAACGCCCCGAACAATTGGGCGTGGCGGAGTTTGTGCGGTTGGTGGGGATGGTTTGAGCCTTTCGTCTAAATCTTTTTTGAGTTTGGCAGAATAATGAGTAACGTAGTCCTCGCCTAAGGGCACCTAACCTTTTATTCATTAACCAAAATCAAAGTCTTATGAAAACTATTTCAAAATCGCTGTTTTCTTATGTGTTGAATAACAGGGGATTACCCCCCCCACCACCCCACTACCCACCACATCTTCGACTTCGAAAAACCGCTGACTTCTCCGTGTCCGGAAAATCTGCAGTCCAATTCTGTTAACGAATTGTCGTCATTAAATTCTCATGCGAGCCGACTTTTATCAAATACCTTTTTATCGCTTTTGATTTTATTCACGACTTTGATTTCGACAGGTCCCATAAACGCCCAAAATCTAACTTGGGAATGCGAACAAGGCTTGATTGACGATAGTTATTCAGACAGGGGTGGGTCCAACTTCGAGTGCAGCCTACCCGAACATTATACACCGGATGCGTTCTCTTCCACTTTGACTTTGCGAATCAACTTTCACTTTATCTACAAGTCTGAGCTTGACCCTCAAAACTTTATGCCAGACAATGATGGTGGGGCATTTCCGAGTGAATTATTTGATTACCAAGGCCAACTTCAACCAATGACAGGCCATCTTTGGGCACAATTGATTACAGAAAAAGTCAATTGGTTTTTGGAGAATCCGGAAAGTTCCAATCAGCCCCCCGGCAACAATATCCCCACTTTGCCCACCAAAATAAGAGTTGTCAAGACAGGTGCATATTTCCATGAACATTCCACTCTATATTCGACAACAGACGTTGGTCAACTCGAGAGCAATTTTTCTATTGATTCTGAAAATTCCATTCAGTGCTTTTATACCAACCCCGCAAGTGGCTGGGGTGGACAGGCTGAAGAGATTGGCGGTTCTGCAGCCAACACTTTGATTATGAAAAAGGATTGGAATGGAAATTATTTCAGTGTAGAAGATGAGATGGCAAATGGTAATGTGTCATATCAAAATGCAGTCAACTGGCGTGTGCACATCGGAGCCAGGATGTTATTACATGAAATTCTCCATTGTTTTTTTTGGAGCACACTCAATGCAATGGTGTTTCTACAACATGTGCCGATACCCCTACACACGCCCAAATAAATGCGGCTTTGGGGTATAACTGCTTGCCAAATCCGGATTGTTGCGATATTGGCGGGAGCGCGCCATGCTGCACCAACAACATCATGGGATACAACGGAGGCTTTTCAATCACCCCATGCCAATTGGGACGGGTGCATTATGATGCAATAGTCAAGAAACGAGAATACATCGAACCTGATTACTGCGAAACACAAAACCAAACCATTACAATTCCAAACGGAGCCCATTTGGTTTGGAACAATGCTCGGATTATGAGGGGCGACTTAATCATTAGCTCGGGAGCCATTCTTACTGTCAGATGTAATATTCACATGCCGCAAGATGCCCGAGTCATTGTAGAACCTGGAGGAAAGCTAATTGTTGACGGAGGAAGTTTTTCAAACTTTTGCGACCTTTTGTGGCTCGGAATTGAAGTATGGGGGAATGATGCGGTGGTGCAAAACACCAACAACCAAGGCGTGGTGGAACTGAAAAACGGTGCTGTGATAGAGAATGCACACACGGGCATTTGGGTACGACAGAATGATGATGAATGCCAGTATATAGAAGGCTCGGGAGGCGGCATTGTGCGGGCGCGCGACAGTGAAATCAGAAACTGCTATGTGGGTGTGGAGTTTGCGCCATACAGTTGGATTGTGAACGGCAATCCGACAGCCAATCAGAGCTATTTCAACAACATGACCTTTAAGCAAACGCAACCATTGAACAATGATATGTTGTTCAAAGCACATGTGATTTTGAACGAGGTACACAAAGTGCCATTCAGAGGTTGCAGATTTAAGGATGAAGTGCCGCAGAACTCGGAATATGCGAGCTACTATCCGCAAGGATGGAAGAACATGGGCATCGGGATAGATGCGCGCAGCAGCACTTTCATCGTTGACCACAAGTGTGACGGCAGCCTGAACCTGTCGGGTGCTTGCAGCGGCAATTGGATACCGAGTGAATTTGAAAATTTGGCATACGGCATCAGGGCTATGGATGGATTGGGTGCCAACATATTTGCTGTTCGAAATGCGGAATTCAGCGACAATGTTACCGGTATTTATGCAAGCGGTATGGACATTGGGCCTTCAATTGTTTTGAACACATTTGACTTGAGAGCGATTACGGTAAACACCATTTCGCCTTGGAAGGTGACGGGCGTGGTGCTGGAAGAGACCGAAGGATATGAGGTAGAAGAAAACACATTCAACGGAGACACCTCACAAAACCCGAGCGGGCAACAATTGGTGGGTGCGGCATTTGTACACACAGGCCCGGTGCCCAATGAGTGTTACAAAAACACATTTGACGGTGTGACTGTGGCGGCCCACGCCCAAGGCGTGAATGGGGTTTACTCACAAAACAACACAGAAATAGCTGGCTTGCAGTTCCGCTGCAACCAGTTTGGGCAAACGGCTTACAATGAATTGGCGGACATTCAAGTGACTGATGAGAGCCGTGTAGCGGTGAGTCAGGGGGCATTCACCCAAGCGAAAGTGGCAGGCAACCTGTTCTCACATCTTTGCCCCGGAGGAACGGGCGCATCGGACATTGTGCTGGGCGTGAACAGCGTGGGGAATGAGTATGATATGAGTTATTACTATGGTGCTACTGCCACTGAAGAGCCGATTTGCGTATCTGATGGTGTTTCAACTGAATACGTTGATGGAGGTGCAAATGCTTGCGCATCCGCATTGTCCTTTACAGGAACCAAGATTCAAGCTGCACAAGTAAAGTCCACTTTGAGCCCTATTCTGGATGATGTGGTGGCCCTGTACAATGGTCTGCGGGATGGGGGCAATCCGAGCGGATTGGTGGCCTATATAAATAATGCCAACCACAGCAGCATCGAAGTGCGCAATGAAATGATGAATTGCGGGCCATACATCAGTCTGGCCGCTTGGCAAGCAGCGTTCACCCGCACACCGGCCATGGATCCGTGGCATTTGGCTCAGGTGCTGTTTTTGAACACCCCGCTGCACCCCGATGTGAAGCGAATGATGAATTATTACAATTTTGACCCTTACTACGAGGAATTGGTGCTGAACGGCCAGAACGGAGGCATCACCCACATGCAAATCATGGAGAGCGACATCAGTGCGCTGACCGGGCAAATCAAGGGTGCAGAACAAGACTATATGCGCCTGGCCGTGCTGTGGGAAGAGGACACCACGCGATGGGACGAGGTGATGACCTTTATAGGCACCGATATGCACCGCCAAAGACTGAAAGCCTCCATCCATCTGGCGCGAGGCGAATACACCCAAGCCGACAATGTGTTGGGCGGATTGCCGCAAAACCAAAGCAAGGGAGGGGTGTTGGACATTCTGTTGGCGGCCGAACAAGCCGAACAGTTTTGTCCGAAATTCACCACGGGGCAACGGAATGATTTGGAATACTTGGCCGCGAATGAAGACGCGCCCGGACATTCGACAGCCCGTGCCCTGCTGTTGCAAGAGACGGGTGAGGAATATGACACGGAGTTGTATTTCCCGATGAATCCGCGGAATTTGATGTTGAAGAAACCCAAGGCCGATATTCCTTCTTTGATGCGGATTCATCCCAACCCAACCAATGACTTGGTGTATATCTCTTTCAAATTGCCCGATGGGGATATAAAAGCCGAAATAGAAATCACCGACAGTGCAGGAAAAACGGTGAGAAAAGAAGATGTGAGCCAAAGCCGAGGTTTAGTTGAATTGTCATTGAAAGGCACGGGGATATATGTCTGTTCCCTGAAGTTTGATGGTCGGGTCATTGAGAGTCAGAAATTGACTTTAGCGAAATGAGGAACTTTCTAAGTTTGTTGCTAGTGCTGCCCGGGATTTTGTTCGGGCAGTCCACTTTCAATGTGCGACTGGCTGATTCGACCGGTACCGGAAGCGGAGGCATCGCCATCGAATTGAGCGATTGGGGCTATGTGGTGACAGGCATAGCCGTTCACCCTTATCCGCCCTACAATCAACGCTTGCGCATTTCGGGATTGAACCTTGAGGGAGAACTCCTTTATGATAAAAAATTCGGACCTGATACCATGAAGTGGTTTGCCGGTTGGTGCAACAGCACTGCCCCTACCACTGATGGAAACTTCATTTTGGGAGGTCACGCCCGAAAACCTGGAGCCAATTTGTATGAGCCTTATCTCATCAAGTTCACACCGGATGGTGACACGTTGTGGAAGTCAAGTTTTTACTCGGAGTTGATGTATTTGGGGAATGCGGGCTGTCAGGCGGTAGATGGTGGTTATGTGTTGATCGGAAATACACAAGATGTGGATTCGCCCGAAATTCCTTGGTTCAATGGTTTCATTATGAAAACCGATGGTGAAGGGAATTTTCTGTGGTTGAAGAAGTACTACCATTTGCAGTATCAGGTCATCTTTATGAGTGTTGTTCCTATGCCTGACGGAGGGATAGTGGCAGCAGGAAGCAGACAATGGCTCGGCACAAATGGAAATGACTTTGACTGGTTTGCTTTAAGGACAGACTCGATTGGAAATGAAATCTGGCGCAAAGCATGGGGAACACCTCAGGAAGACCATGATATTATGATTAATCTGGCATCAGACGGGAATTTGCTTGTATCGGGATTTTCGCTTGATCCGGCATCGAATCCGTTGAATTTTGTCGGGTTTCATTATGCGGCCAAGTTGAATTCATCAAACGGTTCTGTGATGTGGGAGCGGTACATAGCGCCTTCGGTTCAAAATTCGTTGCCCTATAAGATTCTGGAAACTTCGGACGGTGAAATCATCGTTGGCGGAAACAGAAGAACCAATTTTCCCATAGTAGAAGAAGAACCATGGTATGAGTTCAGAGGTTCGCTATGGAAACTAAGCGCTGAAGGTGACAGCCTGTGGCTGCGTACATACGCCTTTGCCGATGGGCATCCTTGTCATTTCCGTGATGTCATAGAAACGCCCGATGGGGGTTTTGCGGCAGTGGGTGTTGCTGAGGTCAGCCCGGGGTATGTATCAGATGACACTTGGGTGGTGAAGGTGGACGAGCATGGCTGCTTGGTGCCGGGGTGTCATCTCATCAATGTGGAGGAGGTGGAAACCAAGGGCGGGCGGATGATGGTGTTTCCGAATCCGGTGAGGGGTGTTTTGAATGTTTACTTGGAGACCTCGGCCTCTCCCCCGACCTCCGCCTCAGGCGGAAGAGGGGAGTCGCCCACCATGTCGCTGATAGATGTGAATGGAAAAGTGGTGAAGCAATGGCGGGTGGGTGGCAGTCCGACTACCTATATAGCGGATGTATCGGGATTGGAGGCGGGGGTTTATGTGCTGCGTTATGAAAGCCCTCCCGCCCCTCAAAGGGGGGATCGGGGCGTGGTGTTGACGGAGAAGGTGATCATAGAATAACCAAATTAAATTGATATGAAAAAGATATTTCGATTTTTAACCGCCATCATCTTGATGCTATCGGGTTCCGGGACATTGGAGGCCCAAATAGAGATTGCCCCCATAGAAGCAAAGTGGTATGTTCCTGAATTTGGCATGATGCATATCGGCTTTAAGAAATATGAGGTCACCGGGACAATCATGATCGGGGATATTGAAGCCACGACAATATCGGTTTACGACAAATATGCAAACATCATCCTCGGCCCTCCGCCCAACAACAACGTCACATACCAAGTTGGAGAAGGCTTCCTTCCTGATATGTATGTTTATGCAGATGAGGAGCGGGTGTATATCCACGATGGTGAAGAATTCAGAATGTGGGCAGATTTTTCGCTATCTGTCGGTGACACCTTGATTCCCGAATACAAACCGTTCGGTTCTTTCTATCCTTCGGCCAAACACGTCATCACCAACACGGGCATTATGGATGTCAACGGGATTAACCTCCGGTATTACGATTATGAAGTTATCGGATTTGATTGGAAATATGAGAGTGAAGGCCGAATGATAGAGCGAATCGGTTTGGACACCGAGTCCTATCCGGCATTCTATGCTGTTGACCATATTGCACTTCAAGTATTCGAAGAATCATATGGGCCGCTGTTCTGTTATTCCGACCCTGAGATAGGCACCTATCCGGACACTATGGAAGAGTGTGTGTATGACTTGAACATATCAGTCTCCGAAATGGATAAAGAATTCGAAGACATTTTGTTTTTCCCCAACCCCGCCACCAACCAATTCAATATCATCTTGCCCCCCGGAGGCAACCGCTTGGAGTTCTATGACCTTAGCGGGCAAATGGTGATGAGTCGATTTGTCTATCCCGGTTGGGACCGCACCGCGGTGGATGTGGGCGGTCTGAGCGCGGGAATGTATATGGTGCAGGTGGTGCGGGAAAGCGGTGAGGTGATGGGGGCGGGGAGGTTTGTGAGGGAGTAGTTCTCCTTTCTTCAGCTCGTGTACTTATATTTGTACGCTTTCATGTACACATTATGCTCGTTACTTCCATTTCAGATTTCCGAAAAGACATCAAAAAGTACTTTGACCGCGTCACAACAAGTTTTGAAACCTTGGTAATCAACCGCGGAAAGGACAATGGCATTGTTATCATGTCTTTGCAGGAATACAATGCCCTTATGGCCACAAACCACGAGATGAGCTCGCGAATCAATGAACAGCGATTGGACGCGGCTATCGCCAAACTCAACAATGGTCAAGGGGCAGAAAAAGGCCTGATCGAAGAATGAAGTATGTTTTTGTAGAAGAGTCATGGGATGACTATCTCTATTGGCAGCGCACAGACAAAAAAATGCTGTCACGCATCAACTTGCTTTTGAAAGAAATTGCGCGAACACCCTTTGAGGGCCTCGGCAAACCCGAGCCCCTCAAGCACAAATACCAAGGCTTTTGGTCACGTAGAATAAACGCAGAACACAGGCTCATCTATAAAGTCACTGACGATGCCATACTGATAGCCAAGTGCCGATTTCATTATGATTGAAAGGCGCTCAAGGGCCTTTTTTCTTTTTCCCCGTCCACGAAAACTGCACGAAGAAAATTGCCACAGCGGCAATGATCAGATAGCGAAATGCGGAGCCGCGGTTGAGCCAAATGCCCACTATGCCCACCAGCAGCAGCGAATAGCCGAAATAGTAGAGCACCACCCGCATCACAATGGGTCTGTTGAGCAATACCAGCAAGACATTACGCAGCACCAATCCCGCGCCTCCGGCCAACACAAGCAATTGAGAAAATGGCCATCGCATCAACTTGAACACAATGCCCAACACCAGCAGTAGCATGGCCCCATAGCCCAAGAACCACAAGCGGTGGCGCTTGGGTTTGTCAGCAGGCAGATCGAGTATGTCGTGGCTCAATCGCGGACCGCGCTCAGGCGTTGATGCCGTGGCACTGCTTATACTTTTTGCCCGAACCGCAAGGACATGGATCGTTGCGGCCCACTTTGGGCTCGCTGCGCACGGGTTGGGTCACGGGCGGACGCTGTCCACCCATGGGAGCCGAGGCCACTTGGCGCTGGGTTTCCATTTGCTCATTGAGGTTTTGGACTCCGGCTTTTGAAGTTTGTGTGGGCGCAGGACGGCTTTCGATGCGGCCGGGCACAGCGCGTTGCACTTGCTGTTCGCCTTGGGGCAATGTGCACTTGACCAAGAAGGAAGCAACATCCGAATTGACCTTGGCTACCATCTTTTTGAACAACTCATAAGACTCAAACTTGTAAATCAGCAACGGATCTTTCTGTTCGTGGGTGGCAAACTGCACATTCTTGCGTAAGTCGTCCATGTTGCGCAGGTGTTCTTTCCACTCGTTGTCTATCATGGCCAGGGTGACGGATTTTTCCACCACATCGCCCAGCTTGGCGCCTTGGCTCTCATAGAGTTCTTTCAGATTGGCCACCACTTGCAGGTTTTTGCGCCCATCAGTGAATGGCACCACAATGTTCTCATAGTTGTTGGCCGGATCTTCAAACACGTTTTTAATCACCGGGAAAGCCATTTGGCCCACCATGCCGCTCTTGTGGATATAGTGGTCTTGGGCTGCGCCAAAAAGCACTTGGGTCAGCTCATCGGGCTTGGTGCGCTCGAAGGTGTCTTGGTCATAGGGCGGATTGATACCAAAATTGGAAATAACGGCCAGCGTAAACCCATCGTAGTTGCGCACGGGCTGATAGTCGAGAACGATTTTCTCCGACAGGTCATAGAACATGTTGGCAATGTCCAATTTGACCCGCTCACCATGGAGGGCGTGGCGTCTGCGCTTGTAAATGACCTCGCGCTGTGAGTTCATCACATCGTCATATTCCAGCAGGCGCTTGCGGATACCGAAGTTGTTTTCTTCCACTTTTTTCTGTGCGCGCTCGATGGAGCGGGTGATCATGCTGTGCTGGATTACCTCGCCTTCTTTCAGCCCCAGTCGGTCCATGATTTTGGCCGTGCGGTCTGACACGAACAAACGCATCAAATCATCTTCGAGCGAAGCAAAAAACTGGCTGCTACCTGGGTCGCCTTGTCGGCCGCTACGTCCGCGCAACTGGCGGTCCACCCTGCGCGAGTCGTGGCGTTCGGTGCCCACAATGGCCAATCCGCCCGCTTCTTTCACACCGGGCCCCAGCTTGATATCCGTACCGCGGCCCGCCATGTTGGTGGCGATGGTGACTGTGCCCGCCTGACCCGCGTTGGCCACTATTTCGGCTTCGCGCTGGTGCAGTTTGGCATTGAGCACTTGGTGGTCAATGTTGCGCATTTTGAGCATTTTGCTCAGCAATTCGCTCACCTCAACCGTGGTGGTACCCACCAACACCGGACGACCCGAGTCGCGCAAGCGCACGATTTCTTCGATGATGGCCTGGTACTTTTCGCGCTTGGTGCGATAGACCAAATCCTCCATGTCCTTGCGCTGGATGGGACGATTGGTGGGGATAGACATCACATCCAATTTGTAGATATCCCACAGTTCTTGGGCTTCGGTTTCGGCCGTACCGGTCATACCGCCCAATTTGTGATACATGCGGAAATAATTCTGCAATGTCACTGTGGCATAGGTCTGGGTGGCGGCTTCCACCTTCACGTTTTCTTTGGCTTCGATGGCTTGGTGCAGCCCGTCTGAGTATCTGCGGCCTTCCATGATACGGCCCGTTTGCTCGTCCACTATTTTCACCTTGTTGTCCATCACCACATAGTCCACGTCCAGTTCAAACACGGAGTAGGCCTTGAGCAGTTGGTTGATGGTGTGCACGCGCTGCGACTTGTCTGAGTAGTCGCGCACGAGGGCTTCTTTGCGGGCCAGTTTTTCCTCCTCAGAGGCATTGCTGTTGGTGATATTGGCCATTTCGGACCCCACATCCGGAATGATGAAAAACTTTTCGTCTTCCACATTTTTCGAAATCAGCTCGATACCCTTGTCGGCCAGTTCTACTTGGTTGTTTTTTTCATCAATGACAAAGTAGAGTTCTTGGTCAATTTTCCACATTTCCTGCTGGTTGTTTTGCAGGTAGTGGCCTTCGGTCTTGAGCAAATGCTGCTTCACCCCCTCTTCGCTGAGGAATTTGATCAGGGCTTTGGTTTTGGGCAATCCTCGGTGGGCCCGCAGCAAAGCAATTCCACCTTCATTGAGGTCTTCTTTCGTAGCTCCTTTGTTCAGATTAGCCAGCTTTCTTTTGGCTTCGGCCAGATATTCCGTCACCAAGGCTTTCTGCGCATTGTAGAGTTGCTGCACCTTGGGTTTGTAAA
>Ga0169931_10006797_pt1 | contig 17134 bp, 16 predicted proteins | sample Kivu_15m_20L_FD_129675 | JGI IMG/M metagenome (GOLD analysis project Ga0169931, IMG submission 129675) | Freshwater microbial communities from Lake Kivu, Western Province, Rwanda to study Microbial Dark Matter (Phase II) - Kivu_15m_20L... | ecosystem: Environmental > Aquatic > Freshwater > Lake...
TCGCTCGCCCGTGGCACGAGCAGCACGTCGTCGAAGGTGATCCCCTCCTGCACGATCTTGTCGTCCATCCGCGGAGCATCATCCGCGCCGCGGAACCTGTCAACCGAAGGACGGGAACCGCCGCGGAATCCGCGTCGGATCTGCTAGTCTTCCGACCTCCGCCGACGGGAGGACCGTGGGGTGGGAGGCGACAGGAGACCCCTCGGGTGCATCGCGACGAACTGACCTCCAGCGCCGTCCATCACGATCTCGGAACCACCCCTGGCGAGGGCATGAAGGCCTGGCGGTCGTATCTCCAAGCGACCATCGAGGTGGGTGGAAGCGACCTGATCATCAAGGTGGACCAAGCGCCCCGCGTGCGCTTCCGCGGATCGCTCAAGTCGCTGCAGACCGACCCGGTCCGCATCGAGCTGATGTTCCAGATCGCCAAGGACGTGCTCGACGACGGGCAGTACGACCACTTCAAGCGGAAGGGCTCGATCGACTTCGCGTACGACTACGACCACCGCAACCGCTTCCGCGTCAACCTCTTCATGGCACGAGGAAAGCCCTCGGTGGCGGCGCGGCTCATCACCTCCAACATCAAGCGCTTCGAGGACCTCTACCTCCCGCCGACGCTCGGCGACGTCGCGATGAGCGCGCAGGGGCTGATCCTCTTCTCCGGCGTCACCGGCTCCGGCAAGAGCACCTCGATCGCCTCGATGCTGCAGTACGTGAACGAGCGGAAGCGGGTCCACATCGTCACCATCGAGGATCCGATCGAGTACATCTTCACGGACGACAAGGCGATCATCAATCAGCGCGAGGTCGGCATCGACTGCGTCAACTTCAACGACGCCCTCCGCGCCCTCGTCCGCGAGAACCCCGACGTCGTGCTCGTCGGCGAGATGCGCGACTACGAGACGTTCGAGGCGGCGATCCGCGCCGCGGAGACCGGTCACCTCGTCTTCGGAACCATCCACGCGAGCAGCGCCTGGCAGACCTTCGGGCGCATCTACGACCTCTTCCCCGAGGGCGAGCGAGACCAGATCCGGAAGCTCCTCGCCTACAACCTCCGGGCGATCATCTACCAGAAGCTCCTCCCGACGCTGCACGAGAACATCGCCCGCATCCCGGCGCTGGAGATCCTGATCAACACGCCGATCGTGCAGAAGTTCGTGCTCGAGGCCCGCGAGGGCGAGCTCCTCGAGGTGATCAAGCAGAGCCATGAGGAGGGCATGATCGACTTCACGAGCTCGCTCGTGAACCTGGTGGAGAAGGAGTACATCCACCACAAGGTGGCGCTCCAGGCGACCCCGAAGCCTGAGGAGCTCAAGATGAGGCTGAAGGGAATCTCCTGATTCCCCCGCGGAGACCCGTCCGGTGCCGATCGACCTGCTTCCGTCCCTCGTGCTCGCCGTCCAGCCGGACGCGGTGCTCCTGCTGAGCGTCGTCAAGCCGGTGCTCCTGCTCGCGACCTTCATCCCCTACGGATGGGTCGTGTCCTCCCGGCTGGAGGCGGATGCCCGGTACTTCCACTTCAACGTCGTGATGTGGAACTCGGTGTTCCTCGCGACCGCCGCGATCGCCCTCGCCGTCGCGCTCCTCGTGCCGATCTTCTGGCTCGGGTGGCCGATCGCGATGCTGCTGCTCGCGTCGCCCCTCCTGGGATACTGGAAGTTCCGCGACGCCCGCGTCCCGGAGGAGCGCCGCTACAAGCCCTTCAGCGGCGAGCTGCGCGAGAAGCTGGAGGCCCGCCGCGCGAGGCGAGGCATCGCCAAGGCACAGATCTCCTTCCTCGGACCGAAGGGCGAGGTCCGCAACGTTCCCGGCAAGGACGATCCTCTGCTCGAGGTCCACATGCGGGTCGAGGAGCTCCTCGTGCCGGCGCTCGAGCGCCGGGCGAGCCGCGTCGACGTCGCCCCGGGCAAGAACGGGATCGCCGCGACGGCGCTCGTCGACGGAGTCCGCAGCAGCCTCGCGGCGCTCGCGCCGGAGACCGCCGCCTCGGTGATCGACTACGTCAAGGCGCAGGCGGGACTCGACGTCGCCGACCGCCGGCGTCGTCAGCAGCAGGAGTTCAAGCTCAATGGTCCCACGGGACAGGTGGCGCTGACGCTCGAGACCTCGGGCTCCTCGAGCGGTCAGACCATGCGGCTCGACTTTGCTCGGAAGGAGCGCCTCAGCCGTCCCTTCGACGCGCTGGGGCTTCACGAGACGCAGTTGGCGGTGCTCGCGCCCCTCGCGCAACTGGGCGAGCGGCACGGGGTGGTGCTCGTCGCGGCGCCGCCGGGCCAAGGGCTGACCACCACGGGGTACAGCCTCCTCTCCCGGCACGATGCGTTCACCTGCAACATCAAGACGCTGGAGCGGAAGATCGAGCTCCGACTCGACGGCGTCGATCACGTCCAGTGGGACGCCTCGAACACGAGCCTGCCCTTCGCGACCCAGCTGCAGTCGATCCTTCGCCGTGACCCGGACGTGGTGCTCGTCGCCGACACGACGGAACCCGACGTGGCGGCGACCGCGGCGGGTCCCGGTCGGGATGGTCCGCTGATCTACGTCCTGATGAACCAGCTCGGCGTGGCGTCGGCGATCACCGAGTGGTGCCGGGCGGTGGGCGACCTGAAGACCGCCGCCAGACCGCTTCGCGCGGTGATGACCATGCGCACCATGCGGAGCCTCTGCCCCAACTGCCGGCAGCCGTTCCAGCCGCCGCCGGATCAACTGAAGAAGCTCGGCATCCCGGAGCGTGCCGCCGGGCAGATCCACCGCGCCGTCGGCAAGGTCCAGCAGCGGAACCGAGTCGAGGACTGCCCGGTCTGCCAGGGCAGCGGGTACCTCGGCCAGATCGGGGTCTACGAGGTCATGCCGATCAGCGAGCCTGCCCGCGAGAAGCTGCTTGCGGGCGACCTGAAGTCGGCGATCGCGGAGGCGCGGCGCGGGCGGATGCTGCTCTTGACGGAGGCGGCGCTCGCGAAGGTGGCGGCGGGTCAGACCAGCCTCGAGGAGTTCGCCCGCGTGTTCGCCCCGAAGGGCGTTGACTCCAGACCTGCCTCGACGTCGGCGACCGGCAAGGCGGCGCCGAGCGAAGGGAGCGATGCATGACCGTCCTCAACCTGCTCGTCATCGCGTTATCCGGTCTCATCGCCTACTGGTGGGCGAGCCAAGGCGCGTTCAGCTCGCTCCTCCATCTGCTCTGCGTGATCGCCGCGGGCGCCATGGCGTTCGCGGTCTGGGAACCCGTCGCGGTCCGGATCCTCGGCATGGGCGGGGTCTCGATCTATGCCTGGGGACTCGGGCTGCTCATTCCGTTCGCGGTGTTCCTCTTCATCTTCCGGCTCGCGACCGACAAGCTCGTGCCCGCCAACCTGAACTTTCCGCCCGCGGCGAACTACGCGGTGGGCGGCGTGTTCGGCGCGGCGTCGGGCGTGCTCACGCTCGGCATGGTGCTGATCGGTGCCGGTCTGATGCAGGGCGAGCGGAGCTTCATGGGCTTCGCCGGCTGGAGCCGCAGCAGCCAGGCGCAAGGCAGACCCGCCGAGGTCAACTCGCTGTGGCTGCCGATGCATGCGTGGACCAGCCAGTTCTACGCGGAGTTGAGCGCCGGCTCCCTCGCCCCCGAGACGATCGCGGCATCGCTGAAGAGCCGCCAGCCCTACGTCGATCGGATGTCGATGGGACTGCTCCGGGATGGCGCCCTCGATGGTCGGAGCCGCATCAGCGTGCCCCCCGACTCGATGGACGTGCTCGGGGCGGTGGCGGCGGACTCCGCCGAGATCCCGGGGTCGAACCTCCCCGGCGGCGTCTATGCGGTGGGACTGGCCTTCCGTCAGCCCGCCTTCGACTTCGGCGAGCAGTTCCGGCTCTCCTCCTCGCAGGTTCGGCTCATCGGCGATGCCTCGCCCCGGACGACCGCGCCGGTCGCGCACCCCGTGGCGTGGACCGCCGACCTGCCCGGCGGCGGTCGCGGCATCTTCCCCTTCGACGACACCTCCCACTACGTCACGAGCGTCCCCGGCCAGCAGCAGCTGACCACGTGGCTGATCTTCGACCAGCGAGACCTCGGCGGCGCCGCGCCTCGCTACCTCCAGGTCAAGGGTCTGCGGGTGCCGCTCGCGACCATCGAGCCGGTCGACGTCTCCCGCCTCGTCGCGAAGGTGATGGGTCAGGGCGACTCGAAGCCGCCGGAGTTCGTCGCCAACCTTCCGACCGTCTCCGGCAGCGACATCCGGCTGACGAACAGCATCGCCCCGCTGCAGCTCTCCACCAACGAGCTCCCGGGCATGCGGGAGTCGAACGCCTACCTGACCGAGGGACGCGCGACCTTCCCCGCGACGCCAGGTCAGCGGATCAACAAGAGCCTGCAGGTGAAGGGCATCTTCGAGCCCGATGGCACCCGCATCGTGCGGCTCAACATCAGCCGCCGAAAGAGCCCGATCGACATCTGGGACTCGAAGGTCCGCGAGGAGGCCGGCGACGGCGCCGGGATCTTCCTCGTGGACGAGCAGGGTCGCGGGTTCGCGCCGATCGGCTTCATCTGGCAGCGCCGCAACGACCGCGAGGTGGACATCACCCTCGATCCGGTCACCGGGATCCGCAAGATCTCCGACTTCCCCGCGATGAGCTCGGCGGGCGTCGACGACCTCGACGCGGTCTTCCGCGTGAGCGTCGGCAGCCGCATCAAGGCGGTCCGGCTCGGCGAGGTCCAGATCGCGAACGTGGACCTCGAGGTGAAGTAATCGCCGCAGGCGAGGTCGTCCCGGACGCCGGGGAACCCCGACGCCAAACGAGTGCTCACTCGCCCTTGAGGAACCGCTCGACGTAGTGGATGTCGAAGTCGGCGTTCACGAAGTGCGCCGTCTCGAGCAGGCGCTGATGCAGCGGGATCGTGGTCTTGACCGGTCCGATCTCGAACTCCCGCAGCGCCTGCCGGAGCCTCGCGATCGCCGAGGTGCGGTCGGGTCCGAAGGCGATCAGCTTCCCGATCATCGAGTCGTAGTTCGGCGGGATGCGGTAGCCGGAGCGGGCATGGCTGTCGAGCCGGATGCCCGGTCCGCCCGGCGCGGCGAAGGTCTCGATCCGACCCGCCTGCGGCATGAAGTTGCGGTCGGGATCCTCCGCGTTGATCCGGCACTCGATCGCGTGCCCCTTGAGGCGAACGTCCGACTGCTTGAACGGGAGCTTCTCGCCCGCCGCGACGCGGATCATCTCCTTGACGATGTCCACGCCGGTCACGAGCTCGGTGACCGGATGCTCGACCTGGACCCGCGTGTTGACCTCGAGCATGTGGAAGTCGGCGCTTCGGTCCATCAGGAACTCGACGGTCGCGGCGCCGGAGTACTTCGCGGCGCGGATCAGCGACGCCGCGGCGTTCGCGACCTGGTCGCGCTTCGCGGGGTCGATGTTCGGCGCGGGCGCCTCCTCGATGAGCTTCTGGTGGCGGCGCTGGCTGGTGCAGTCCCGCTCGTAGAGGTGCACCGCGTTCCCGTGCTTGTCCCCGAGCACCTGGATCTCGAGGTGCCGTGCCTTCTCGAGGAACTTCTCGATGTAGACCGCGCCGTTGCCGAAGGCGGCCGCCGCCTCCTGACGGGCGCTCTCGAGACCGAGCCGCAGCGACTCCTCGTTGCGGGCGATCCGCATCCCGCGTCCGCCGCCGCCCGCGGCGGCCTTCACGATCACCGGGAAGCCGATCTCCCGGGCGACCTTCATCGCCTCCTCGGGATCCTCGAGGGCGCCATCCGACCCCGGGAAGGTCGGCAGCCCGACCTGCTTGGCGAGACGCTTGGCGGCGATCTTGTCGCCGAGCTGCGCCATCGCCTCCGGACTCGGTCCGATGAACTCGATCTGGCAGTCCCGGCATACTTCGGCGAAGTGGGCGTTCTCGGAGAGGAACCCGTAGCCGGGATGGATCGCGTCGACGTTGGTGATCTCCGCGGCGGAGATGATCCGGTCGATCCGGAGGTAGCTCTCCTTCGCCGGGCCGGGGCCGATGCACACCGCCTCGTCCGCGTGCTTGAGCCACGGACCATCGCGGTCCGCCTCGGAGAAGACGCAGATGGGCTCGATGCCGAGCTCCCGGCAGGCCCGGATGATCCGCAGGGCGATCTCGCCGCGGTTGGCGATGAGGACTCGTCCGAACATCGGTGTCTCGTGGCTCGCTCGACCGGAGGGAACCTGTCCCGACCGGTCTCAGGGCGTCAGGAACGGGGACGGATCCGGAAGAGTGGTTGACCAAACTCGACCGGCTTGCCGCTCGCGACGACGACCTCGTCCACCACGCCGGCACACTCTGCCTTGATCTCGTTGAAGACCTTCATCGCCTCGACGAGGCAGACGACCGTCTCCGGACCGACCGAGTCGCCGACCTTCACGAAGGGCGGCTTGTCCGGTCCCGAGGCGGCGTAGAAGGTGCCGACCATCGGGCTCGCGATGGTCAGGCGGGAGTCGACCGCCGCGGAAGCCGGAGCGGTCGCGACCGCGGTCGACGCCGCCGGCGCTGCCATCGCCGACGGCATCGCGACGGGCGCCGCCACCGGGGCGGTCACGATGTGAGGAACCGATGCCGGCGAGGGGCGGCGGATGGTCACCTGCTCCTTGTCGTCGCGGAGGTCGAGCTCGATGAGGTCGCTGACGACCATCAGGCGGACGAGCTCCTTCAACTTTCGGATGTCGATCATCGATCCTGCCTCGTGCCATGCCCCCGAGCATGGCGGGACGGTCCCGGTCGAGCACATGCCGACCGGCGAGCGTGGGAAGATACCGCAGGCGTGATCTCCCTTCCATCCTTCGCGAATCCCCTTCGAAGTTCCCCTGATCTTGTCGTGAAGGTGGGAAGAGCGGCGATTCGGCTCAGGAATCCCGTCCGCCCATGCCAGACCGCAGGGCGAGCGGGGGTCGAAGCAGTTCCTGCACGATGAATGCCTCCCGAAGCCCTTGCCTTCCAAGCAGCCGGGAGAGGTCTGGCGGCGAGGTCTCTCGGGGTCCCGCCAACGGGGTCTGCACGGCGGGAAGCGCCCGCGCGACCGGATCGACCGTGGGCGATCTCGCGGGCTGCTTCGCCTGCCGGGACGGTCCCTCCGCTTCCGGCGAGGGAGACCTCTTCACGGAGGCACGGCTCTTGCCCTGACCACGGTCCGCCACCGCCGGGGATCGCGATGGCGTCGGGACCGATGGCGTCCGAAGCGCCTCGATCCGCTTCTCCCACGCCTTCTTCGCCGCCTCGAAGGCGGCCCCCCCGAGGACATTGCGGGCGGCGATCTCGATCGACGTCGGCACCGCCGGAGGCGAGGGTTCGGCAGACGTGGCACCCGTCGGGGAACGCGGACTCGTTGGTCGCGCCCCGCTCCTCGCCTCGTCGGACCGACGAATCGACGCGGACGCTCCGACCGCCTCAAGCCGGCTCCGAAGCATGCCGGCGGGTCCCCTTGCCACGCCCCTCACGAGGACCGTCGGAGCCTCCTCGACCGCCGTCATCGCCCCCTGCAGGGAGAACCCGAGGTCCCCCCGAAGCAGCTTGATGACCTCAAGCCGGGCATCCCCCACCCGCTCCAGCACGACCTCGAACTCGCCGGAGCTCTGCGCCGAGGTGGGGCTGGAGAGCGGACCCGCCGCCGCCTTCAGCGCCCGCTTCTCGGCGGCCTTGCGGACCACCTGGATCACCAGGTTGATCACGATGATCGCGAGGAACACCCAGAAGCCAGTGCCGCCCATGCCGCGATGGTAGCGACCACCGGCAGTCACCGACCGAAGGCGAGGTCGGCGGACGACTCGCCGAAGATCCGGGCGATCGACGCGCGGGAGAGCACCGAGTCGGTCCCGCCCGAGGCGACGAGTCGTCCTCCATCGAGGATCCACGCGTCGTCGGCGAGGCGGGCTGCCACCGGCAGGTCGTGCACGCTCGCGAGGACCGCCGTCCCCTCCGCCGCGATCGATCGGAGCACCCCGAGCAGCCGCGCGGTCTCCCGCAGGTCGAGCGAGGCGAAGGGCTCGTCGAGGATCACCACGCCGCCCGGGCGATGCTGGGCGAGCACGCGGGCGAGCGCCACCCGCTGCTGCTGCCCGATCGAGAGCCGGTCGATCGGTCGATCCGCGATCGCCGCGAGGTCGAGCGTCACGATCGCCTGCTCGACCCGCGCGGCGGAGGGCGGCAGGGCGTACCGCCCCATCTCGACGATCTCCCGTGCCTCGAAGCCGCCGGGGAGCCGCAGTCGCTGCGGCAGGAACGCGAGCCCCGTCGCCCGTCGCGACGGGGGAAGCGACGAGGGATCCGCGAGGGACTCCTCGATCCGCACGCCGATCCGACCTCGCATCGGTCGCGCGAGTCCGGCGATCGCCCGCAGGAGCGTGGTCTTGCCCGCCGCGTTCGCCCCCACCACCGCGAGGATGGTGCCGCGGCGGACCTCGCCCGAGACGCCCTCGAGGACGATCGTCCGCTCGTGCCCGACCGCCACCTCCTCCAGCCGGATCGCGGTCTCGCTCATGACCAGCCCTCGAGGCGACCTCGGTGGAGAAGCCAAAGGAACGCCGGACCGCCGAGGATCGCGGTGAGCACGCCGATCGGGAGCCTGCCGGCGCCGAAGTCGATCGGCTGCCGCGCCGCGTCGGCGCCGACGAGGAGGATGACGCCGCAGAGCGCCGTGGCGGGCACGAGCGTGCGGTGCCGCACGCCGACGACGATCCGCGCCGCGTGCGGCGCGATCAGTCCGACGAAGCCGATGGGACCGGCAACCGCGACCGCCGCGGCGGCGAGGAGCCCGGACACGAGGAGCAAGGTCGCCCGAAGCACGCCCCACGAGACCCCGATCGAGGTCGCCTCGTCGTCGCCGAGACCGGCGGCATCGAGGGTCCGCGACCGAGCGGTCCCGAAGGCGAGCCCCGCGACGACGCCGACGGCGGTGAGCCCGAGGAGCCACGGATCCGGCTGCTCGTCGATCCGCCCCATCGTCCACGCGATCAGGTCGCCGCGGACGCCGGGCGGCAGCAGGTGGTGGACGAGGAGGAGGAGCGCCCCGCACAGGCTCGAGACCACCACGCCCGCGAGGACGAGGGTCAACGGATCGAGCGAGCCGCGCCGACGTCCCGCGAGCGAGACGACCGCGAGCGCCCCCATCGCCCCGAGGAACGCCGGCACCACCGAGCCGACGCCGGAGACCCCCGCGATCCCGAGGCTCGTCGCGAGCGCGAGCGCCACCGCGAGCCCCAGCGCAGCGCCCGAGGAGAGCCCGAGGACGAAGGGCGATGCGAGCGGATTTCGGAGGAGGATCTGGAGGTAGAGCCCCGAGAGACCGAGCGCCGCCCCCACCGTCGCCGCGACCGCGACCGCGGCGAGCCGAAAGCCCCGCACCGCCTCGTCGGGCATGCCGACCTCGATCCGCCAGCCGTCGGAGGTCCACGCGCGACCGATCACGAGCCGCGCGAGCACCACCGCGAGGGCGACGAGCAGCAGGATCGAGATCGCCATCGCCGGTTGCCGACGGGTCATGACGAGGCTCCCGCGACCGCCTCGAGCGCGCGGCGGATCTCCGCCGCCGCGGCGATCCATCCGCTGCCGGGCGTGAGCGCCTCGGGGTGCCGCACCACGACGATCCGATCCCCCGCCCGCTCGAGCCGGAGATCCCGCAGCCGCGCGAGCGGATCGTCCGCGTCCCGGGGTGCATCGCGGAGGAGGATCACCACGTCCGGCTCGAGCTCGACGAGGTCCTCCGCGGAGAGCTGCGGATAGCCATCGGCGTCGATGGCGTTCGCGACGCCGAGCCGCGCAAGCAGCCGGTCGGGGAACGTGCCGCGACCGAACGCCATCGGCGGATCAACCCCGAAGAGGACGATGACCCGTCCGAGCCTCTCCGCGATGCTCTTCTCAAGCGGCGCCGAGGCGGCGACGAGCGCCTCGCGGAGCCTCATCGACGCCGCGGCGATCGGCTCGTCCCGGATCGGATCGCCCGTCGCGATCACCTCGGCGACCCCCTCGAGCATCGCCTCGAGGTCGCGGATCGAGTCGAGGCGAAAGGTCTCGACCGTCCATCCCTCGCGCTCCGCGAGCCGGACGAGTCCCGGATCCACGCCCGCCGCGGGCGGCTGCACGAGGACGACGTCGGGATCGACCGCCCTGATCGCCTCGGCATCGATCTCGAGGAGCGAGCCGACCGCCGGCACCGACGCCTCGACCGCGCGGCAGTAGGGCGTGCGCCCCACGATGCGGTCCTCGACGCCGAGGTCGACGAGCGTGCGGGTGATCGCCGGGCTCAGCGAGACGATTCGCTCGCGGGAGGTCGGGGCAACCTCACGCGCGGGCGCCTCGCTGCAGCTCGACAGTGAGGCGAGCGACGCGATCGCCACCGCCGCCATCACTCCGACCGCGGCGGTCGCCTTGATCGGACGCCACGATCGTCCGCTTCGCTCGACCACGCCGATCATGCCGGCACCATCTGCGTCCGCACGAGCCGCGCGTAGGACTCGCACCGCCCAAGCAGCTCGTCGTGCCGTCCGTCGTCGATGATGCGACCGGCATGCATCACGACGATGCGGTCGGCGGACAGCACCGTCGAGAGCCGGTGAGCGATCAGGATCGCGGTGCGACCCGCGCTGAACTCCGCGAGCGCCTGGTTGATCAGCTCCTCGCTCTGCGAGTCGATCTGGCTCGTCGCCTCGTCGAGGATCAGGATCGACGGATCCCGCAGCACCGCCCGCGCGATCGCGAGCCGCTGCCGCTGACCGCCCGAGAGGCTCGCGCCCTGCTCGGAGACCTCGGCGCCGTAGCCTCCCGGCATCGCCTCGATGAAGCCGGCGGCGCGAGCGACCTTCGCCGCCTTCTTCACCGCCTCGTCGGAGGCGCCGCTCACGCCGAGCACGATGTTCTCGCGGATGGTGCCACGGACGATGAGCGGCTCCTGCGGCACCACGCCGATCTGGCGGCGCAGGCTCCGGAGGCTCGTGCGGGCGACGTCGAGCTCGTCGACGAGCACCCGCCCCGTGGTCGGCTGCAGCAAGCGGCAGATGAGTCCCGCGAGCGTGGTCTTGCCGCAGCCGTTCGGACCGACGATCGCGACCCGCTCGCCATGGGCGATCTCGAGGTCGATCCGGTCGATCGCGTCCTGCTCGGCGCCGGGATAGCGGTAGGAGACGCCCTCGAGGCGGATCGACCTCGCGTGCCGCGGAAGCTCGGACCGTCGGGCATCGCCGCTCGACTCGCTCGGAAGCGCGAGGAGCTCGGCGAGGCGCTCGGAGGGTGCCGACGCCGCCTGGATGTCGTGGATGAGCACGGTCAGCGGCTTGAAGGATGCCCCCGCGACGGCGAGCGATCCGAGCGCAAGCACGAAGTCCTCGAGGTCGAGCCTGCCGTCGAGGATCTGCTTCGCCGCGAGGATCGCGAGCCCGGCGAGGACGGCGATCGCGAGCGTCTCGACGAGGGGACTCGCGAGCGACCGCGCGGTGCGAATCCGAAGCTCCTCGCGGAGGAGCTGATGATTCGCCCGATTGAAGCGGCGCACGGCGACCCGCTCGGCGGTCGCGGTCTTCACGCCGCGGAGCCCCTGCACCGACTCGTTGCAGGCGCGGAGGAGGTCCTCCTGCGCGACGAGCGCTCCGCGGGTGCCGCGGCGGATGCGCCGACCGAACTGCCGGATGACCACCCCGATCGGCGGCGCGACCAGCAGCGCCGCGAGGGTCAGCCGCCAGTCGAACCAGATCGCGGCGGCGAAGCCTGCAAGTCCCCGCGTGACTTGGGCGACCGAGCGACCGAGGAGCGCCATCAAGCCGTTCTGCAGCTCGGTCGCGTCCCGGTTCACCCGGCTGATGAGCTCCGCCGGACCGCGCCTCACCACCATCGAGAGCGGCAGCGCCACCACGTGGCGGAAGGCGATCAGCCGGATCCGGGCGACCGTCCTCGCCACGACGCTTCCGGCGAGGTACTGGTGGAGGAAGTTCGCGGTCGCCCCGAGGACGGTCAGGAGGAGGAGTCCGCCCAAGAGAAGGGAAGCCCCCGCCAGCGGATCCGTCGGAAGGCGCTCGATCAGCTCGGCGGGGAGGTGCGGGAACCGCCCGGCGGCGGCGTGCTCCTCGGCGAGGGACCGCAGGGTCACCCCCTGCCGACCATCGAGGATCAGCTTCAGGAGCGGTCCCAGCGAGACGAGACCAGCGCCGAGACCTCCTGCCGAGAGGAATGCGAAGACGAACGCCCCGGTCAGGGCCGCGCGATGCCGGAACATCCGCCGGGCGAAGGTCAGGAAGGGCGACACGGACGCAGTATCGGGGGATGCCGGGGGACTTTCCACCAGGGTCGGGATCCGACGTGGATCAGGGTCAGGACTCGGGCGAGAACTCCTCGCATCGCCGTCCGGTCCTGACCGCGTCGAGCCGATCCCAGAACCCCGGATCGCTCTTCCCGACGCACGCTGGATCGAGCACCGCGAGTCCCTCGCGGCGGAGCCCAAGCACCGCGAACGCCATGGCAATCCGGTGATCCGCGCGAGGATCGACCATCGCCGGCGTGGGCAGCATCGACCGGGGCGTGACGGTCAGCCAGTCCGACCCCACCTCCACGCCGACGCCGCAGGCACGCATCCCCTCGGCGATCGCCTCGATCCGATCGCTCTCCTTCACGCGGAGCGTCGCGAGCCCGACGAGGCGCGAGGGGGTCGATGCGCACGCGGCGACCGCCGCGAGCGCCGGCACCGCGTCCGGACAGCCCGAGGCGTCGAGCTCGATCCCGCGAAGCTCCGTGGGAGCGTCGATGCGGACGCCCCGCGCGGTCCACTCGACGGTCGCGCCCATGCGGGCAAGGGCATCGATCGCGGCGGCGTCAGGCTGGCCGCCCGACCGGTGCAGTCGCTCGATCAGGATCGACGATCCCGGCACGATCGCGGCGGCGGCGGCGAGGAACACCGCGCTCGAGGCATCCGGCTCGATCGACCATGCGCGGGCGTTGATCGGTTGCCTCGGCACGTGGATCCGCGTCGGACCGGCGGCGGGCGAGCCCTCGCGGGGAAGGTCGCGGTCGAGCTCGACCGAGAGACCCGCCTCGCGAAGCACCCGCAGGGTCATCCAGAGATAGGGCTCGCTCGTGGGCGGCGAGGTCAGGATGAGCTCGACTCCCTGCGAGGTCGCGGGCGCGACCAGCAGGCATGCCGAGAGGAACTGGCTCGAGGTCGTCTCGCCCACCGCGACGCGACCGCCCCGAAGCCCGCCGCCGGCGACCTCGAGCGGAAGGCGTCCGGGGTCGCCCGACTCGCGGATCGTCGCGGAGAGCTCGCGGAGGATCGCGATCCCATCCTGCATCGGCCGACGCCGGAGTCCCTGCGCCCCGTCGATCCGGACCGGACCCGAGGCGAGCGTCGAGAGCGCCATCATGAAGCGGGCGCCGGTGCCGCTCTCGCCGAGGTCGAGCGTCGCCCCGCCGTCGAGTCGACCGCTCGTCCCATGCACCGTGAGACGCGAGGCAGGCGACCCCGGCGGTCCCTCCCGCCGAACCTCGACGCCGAGCCGTTCGAGCGCCGCGATGAACCGTCGCGGATCCTCCGCGTCGAGGGCTCCATCGATGACGCTCATGCCCTCGGCGATCGCCGCGAGGGCGAGCGCGCGATGGGTCAGGCTCTTCGATCCCGGAAGCCGCGCGACGCCCCGAAGCGGACCTCGGGCGGGCTCGACGAGCCACGCCTCGCCATCGCCGTGGTCCTTGGTGCCGAGTCGGCTCACGCCCGATCGACCGCGGTCGGAACGGTCACTCCGTCTCGCCCGCGGGACGTCGGAAGACCGCGACCACGTCCTCGACCGGCACCACGAAGAGGCGGTTGTCGCCCTCGAAGTCGACCGGGATCGCGTGCCGCGGATTGAAGAGCACCTTGTCGTACTGCTTGACCGGGTAGTCCTCGTCGCGCTCGACCTGCCGGCTCACCGCGACGATCCGCCCGGTCAGCGTCGGGATCTCCATCTTGTCCGGGAGATGGATGCCGACCTTGGTGACCTTGCGGTCCTCGTCCTTGCGGATCAGGACCCGCTTGCCCACTGGTTCGACGGTCTCGAGGGCGGAGACGCCTGGCTTCGCGCGGCTCATGCGGGCGGATCATAGGGATCGCCGCGTGATCGCGCGGCGGAATCTCGTCTTCGGGGCGCGGTACAACCCTCGGCTCCTCCGATGGACTCCGTGATGCACGAGCGACTCGAAGCCCTCATCCATGACGTGCCGGACTTTCCGAAGCCCGGCATCCTCTTCAAGGACATCACGCCGCTCCTCGCGGATCCCGCGGGGCTGGCGCTCGCGGTGGAGCTCATGGCGAATCCCTTCCGCCGCCGCAAGCCGGACCTCGTGGTCGGGGCGGAGAGCCGCGGGTTCATCTTCGGGATCGCGGTCGCGCAGGCGCTCTCCTGCGGGTTCGTCCCGATCCGGAAGCCCGGCAAGCTGCCGCGTGCGAAGCGCTCCGCAAGCTACGCCCTCGAGTACGGCACCGACACCCTCGAGATGCACGCCGACGCGGTCGCCCGCGGGCAGCGGGTGGTCCTCGTCGATGACCTCCTCGCGACCGGCGGCACCATGAAGGCGTGCCACGACCTGGTGAAGGGTCTCGGCGCCGAGATCCTCGGCGTGAGCGTCTTCATCGAGCTCGAGTTCCTCAAGGGTCGAGCCCAACTTCCGGGCGTCGAGGTGCAGTCGGTGCTGAAGTACTGAGCGGGTCGCCCGCGCGATCCGCGGACGCCTCCGGACGTCGTCAGAACACCCAGAAGAACGGCTTCGAGGCTGCGCCGATCGCGTAGAGGGTGCCCCACGCGAGCTGGATCACGAAGATCACCGTCGCGATCGCGCCGAGGATCATGCCGATCTGCGTGATGGTCCGACCGGAGGAGTCCATCACTCCCTTCGACATCCGCCCGAGATCCGTGCGACCCATGAAGAACGCGACGATGCCGAGGGGCGCGCAGAGCACGAGCCCGAGGATGCCGAACACGAGGATCAGGGCGCCGCGGTGAGCAAGCATGGGAAGGCTCCTGGTTCGAGAGTCTCGGGCGCCTCGCCGGGCCGCCGCGCGAGATCGGGTTCCGAATCCGACTACTGCGCCGATCGCGCGACCGCAGGAAGCAGCAAGCCAGCGGCGAGGAGCAGTCCGCCCACGACGATCGACAAGATGAAGAGGATCGTCCCGACGATCCCGAGGATCATCCCTGCCTGCGTGCTGCCCTGACCGGCGGGGTCCATCATGCCGGCGCGGATCTTCCCGAGGTCGCCCTGTCCCATCACCCACGCGACGATCGCGAGCGGCGCGCAGATCACGATCCCGAGGATCCCCAGCACGAGGATCGTCCCGCCGCGATGCGGCATCAGGGTGGGCTGAGAGGAGGGCGAGGAGACGGGTGGGTGCATGGCAGCTCCTACAGGTCGGTGGGGTCGGTCTTCCGAGCGTCAGGCGAGAGTCACGGGAGAGGCGACGCGGACCGGAGGCTCAATCCGTCGGCGGCGCGAACATCTGGTGAGGCATCATCGGGAACGGCTTCCCCGCCGTCAGGGCGATCACCGCGAAGACGAGGAGACCGACCCACAGAAGCACGCCGATCATGCCGAGGGCTCGACCGGTCTTGGTCATGCCCGCGCCCGAGCGGTCCATCCTACCCGCCTGCATCTCCCGGAGGTCGGCGCCTCCGATCACCCACGCCATCAGGCCGAACACCAAGCCAACCCAGAGGAGGTTTCCGACGATCGCGAGGACGCCAAGCGCCACGACGAGCGGACCGCGGGAGGCAACCTGCGACATCGATGGTCTCCGGGGAGGACGGGCGGGCGGAGCGTACTGGACGGGGGTTCCCTCCGCCACGACCGCCGCGATCGCTGCGACCCGCCGCCTCCTTCGCGAGCGCGGCGGAGCGCCGACGAGCGAGGGTTCACGCCGTGGAGCGGGGTCGCTCGGTCGTGGCAGCCGGACGAGGCACGGACGCCTGCCGCCGGTTCTATCATCGCGGTCTCCGTCACGGGCGAAGGAACCCCGAGCATGACCACCCTCTCTCCCTCCACCGCCGCCTCGAAGTCTCCCGCCGCCGATCCGCTGCAGCTGATCGACGTGGACCACGTCCGGTTCTACGTCGGCAACGCGAAGCAGGCGGCGTACTTCTACGCCTCCGCGTTCGGCTTCGAGGTCTCGCAGATCAGCGACCTCACCACCGGCAACCGCATGTCGGCGGTGTATCTCCTCACGCAGGGCAACATCCGCATCCTGCTCGAGACGCCGCTCTCGAAGGATCATCCGGCGTCGCCGGAGCTCGCCCGCCATGGCGACGGCATCAAGGACGTCGCCCTCACCGTGTTCGATGCGGAGAAGGCGTACGAGCAGGCGATCCGCAACGGCGGCGAGAGCGCCTACGAGCCGCGGACCCTCTCCGATGCCACCGGCACGGTGGTGATGGCGGGGATCCGCACCTACGGACGGGTGGTGCACACCTTCGTGAGCCGCACCGGCGGCTACGCCCTTCCGTCGGTGAAGTCGGGCGGGCTCTTCGCGCCGGGCTTCCGCAAGATGACCTCCTTCGCGCTCAACGAGCACAACCGGGCGCATCCCTGCGGTCTCAAGTTCTTCGACCACTGCGTCGGCAACGTCGAGCTCGGCCGCATGAACCACTGGGTGAAGTGGTACGAGGACGTCCTCGGGTTCTCGATGTTCAAGCACTTCGACGACAAGGACATCTCGACGGAGTACTCGGCGCTCATGAGCAAGGTCATGGCGTCGGGGAACCACCTGATCAAGATGCCGATCAACGAGCCCGCCGAGGGCAAGCGGAAGAGCCAGATCCAGGAGTTCCTGGAGTGGCACGACATGACCCCCGGCGTGCAGCACCTCGCCTTCCGCACCGACGACGAGCTCCACTCGGTCGCGGAGCTGCGCCGTCGCGGCGTCGACTTCCTCGCCCTTCCCGACGCCTACTACGAGCAGGTCTGGAGTCGCGTGGACCGCGTGCTCCGCGAGCACGGGCACCAGCCGGTCAAGGAGGACCACCAGCGGGTCCGCGACCTCGGCATCCTCGTCGACGCGGACGATGAGGGCTACCTCCTGCAGCTCTTCACGAAGCCGCTGCAGGACCGCCCGACGCTCTTCTTCGAGATCATCTGCCGCCGCGGCTCGCAGAGCTTCGGCAAGGGCAACTTCAAGGCGCTCTTCGAGGCGCTCGAGATCGAGCA
>Ga0169931_10006798_pt1 | contig 17130 bp, 15 predicted proteins | sample Kivu_15m_20L_FD_129675 | JGI IMG/M metagenome (GOLD analysis project Ga0169931, IMG submission 129675) | Freshwater microbial communities from Lake Kivu, Western Province, Rwanda to study Microbial Dark Matter (Phase II) - Kivu_15m_20L... | ecosystem: Environmental > Aquatic > Freshwater > Lake...
CGCGGGATCCTGGCCGCCGGCGCCCGCATGAGCACCGAGTTCAGCCAGGAGTTCGGGCTGGTGCAGAGTTCCAGCCTGGACCTGAACCGCCTGCGCTGGGTGCTGCAGCCCAACGCCGTGCTTTGGGCCGGCTACGACACCGGCGACAACGGCCAGTACCCCATCTTTGACCAGGACGTGGAGGGACAGACCGGCTCCGCCGCCGCACAGGTCGGCCTGACCCAGCGATGGCAGACCTACCGCGGCGGCCCCGGCAACTGGCGGAGCGTGGACTGGATCATGCTCGACGCGGGCGTGGTGGTGAACGACCAGTCCGCCAACTTCCAGCGGCCCGGCAGCGCGGCGGGCCTGAACAGCCTGGCCTACTACCAGAGTCCCACGCCGCAGTTCTTCGCGTCGCGTCCGGAACTCTCGCAGTGGGGCAACCACGCCTACGCCCGCGGCACCTGGGCGCTCTCCAGCACGCTCAGCGCCTACGGCAGCACCACGCTGCTGCTGGAGGACCGCAACACCCAGCAGAACCCGGACCAGAGCAACTTCGCCCGCGGATCGGTGGGGCTGTCGTTTCAGCATTCGCCCGACGTGACGCTGTTCTGCGAGTACCGGATGATCAACAACTTCTACGACAGTGCGCTCTACCCCAACGACGAGCTGCTGCAGCCTGGCGTGGCCTACAAGATCGGCAAGCTCTACACGCTCTCGGCCAGTCCGCAGATCGACCTGGGCCAGGGCGACCTGCGGGCGCTCAGCGCCACGCTCACCCGCGACTTTCCCGACTTCAACCTGGGTGCCGTGATCGGCTACAGCGTGATCACCGACCAGTACTCCTTTGGCATGCAGCTGTCGATTCCCGCCACGGGGCGTGGGCTTGGCACCGGCCCGATCTCCACCGACGGTGCGTCCGGAGGCCCGTGGAGCGGCCTCAACAGCGCCTTCTGAGGCGGGGCCGCCGAACGCTCCGCCGACGCATGCGTCACTCGTTGGCTTCCGCGTTCTCCAGCCGCTCGCCCACGCGCTCTGCGCCGGACGCCGTCAGGCGACGCCCCTGCCGCGTGCGCGCCAGCAGGCCGCTCCGCAGCAGGAACGGCTCCACAAGATCCTCCAGCGTGTCGGCGTCCTCGCCGATGGTGGCGGCGATGGTCTCCAGGCCCACGGGTCCGCCCTTGTAGGTGCGGGCCAGGGTGCGCAGGTACTTTCGATCCAGTTCGTCCAGTCCCTCCGCGTCCACCCCCTCCAGTTCCAGTCCGGCCATCACGGCTTGGGCGTCCACGCGGCCCTTGCCCTTGACCTGGGCCCAGTCCCGCACACGCCGCAGCAGCCGCAGCGCCACACGCGGCGTGCCTCGGCTGCGCCGGGCCATCTCGCACACGGCCGCGTCGTCCACGGCCACGCCCAGCAGGCCGGCCGCGCGGGCCACGATCCGCTCCAGTTCCTCCTGACCGTAGAAGTCCAGATGGTGCGCCAGGCCGAACCTGCTGCGCAATGCCTGCGTCAGCAGCCCGGCTCGCGTGGTGGCGCCGATCAGGGTGAAGGGCTTGATCGGCAGCGTGACCATGCGGGCATGCATGCCCTGATCCACGGTGAAGTCCACGCGCCACTCCTCCATGGCGGGGTAGATGTACTCCTCGACCGCGGCCGGCAGGCGATGGATCTCGTCGATGAAGAGCACGTCGCCGGCGGCCAGCCGGGTGAGGGTGCCCACCAGATCGCCGGCCCGGGTCAGGGCCGGTCCGCTGGTGACCACCGCACGGGTGCCCATCTCCGCGGCGATCACGTGCGCCAGCGTGGTCTTGCCCAGCCCGGGAGGGCCGTGCAGCAGCACGTGGTCCACCGGCTCGCCGCGCGCACGGGCCGCCTGCACGGCGATGCGCACGCGTTCCACCAGCTCCGCCTGTCCCACGTACTCGCCCAGCCGCTGCGGGCGCAGGGCCGGGCCCGCGGCGGACTCCTGGTCCTCCACGCGCTCCGTCGCCGAGACCAGTCGCTCGCGCGCCACGGTCAGAAGGCCACGCGCGGTGCGCTCCGCACGGCCTCGTCGTCCTCCTTCAGGAACGAGAGGACCCGGAACCCGAACAGCCCGGCCACCAGGTTGTTGGGGAACACCGACAGCGTCTCGTTGTAGGTGCCCACGGCGGCGTTGAATCCGTTGCGGCGACCCGCGATGCGGTTCTCGGTGTCACCCAACTCACCCTGCAGCCGCAGGAATCCCGCATCCGCCTTCAGTTGCGGATAGGCCTCGGCCACGGCCAGCAACCGGCCCAGACCGCGCGTGAGCGCGCCCTCGGCCTCCACGCGCTCGTTCAGCGTGCGGGCCTGCGTGGCGGCCGATCGAGCCTGGATGACCGCCTCCAGCGTCTGCCGCTCGTGCGTGGCGTAGCCCTTGACCGTCTCCACCAGGTTGGGCACCAGGTCGTGACGGCGGCGAAGTTCCACGTCGATGTTGGAGAAGGCGCCCTCGGCGCCGATCCGGGCACGCTGCAGTCCGTTGTACACCGAGATCACGAAGCCCAGCACCACGAACAGGGCCACGACCACCACCAGAAGCACGATCCAGCCGTCCATCGGCAGCCTCCTTGCGGCCCTGTCCGGGCCTGCAGGCCGCACTCTATCAGCCGCCGGCCAGACGCAGGATGATGCGGAACGACCTGGCGGACACGGGCATCACGCTCAGACGATTGCCGCGTCGCAGCAGCGGCAGGTCGGCCAGCCCCGGCGTGTCGCGGAGCGTGGACAGCTCCACGCACGCCTTGAACGCCGTGCGGAAGCGGAGCGGCCGGGCCCACCACACCGGCGCCTCGGGCGTGGCCCGCGGCTCGAAGGACTCGTCGCCTCGCCGGAACTGCGTGGCGTCCGGCACCGCCTCGCCGGCCACCTCGGCCAGCCCCACCACCCCCGTGGGATCGGCATTGGAGTGGTAGATGAGCACCGGATCGCCCGTGGCCATGCCGTCGCGGAGCATGAGCTTGGCCTGATGGTTCCGGACCCGGTCCCACGCGGTCACGCGATCCCGACGCAGATCGCCGATGGCGTAGACCAAGGGTTCCGTCTTCACGAGCCAGGCGCCGGGCATGCGTTCAGTTCCAGCTGAGTCCCTTGGGCCACCGGTCGGCGCGCTGCGACTCGGCCCCGGCCACCACGGCCTCCAGCCGCGCGATGGCGCGGGCCACGATGCGGGCGCGCTCCCACGGATCGACGCAGGCGAGCAGTTCGTATCGCCGAGGCTCCTCACGCACCAGCGCCGCGCCGATCAGCTCCACCATGGCATGGGTGGGAAGGTCTCCACGCTCGGTCCAGGCGCTGGCGGCCTTGGCGCTGGCCAGCCGCTGCAGTCGCGGTCGCTGCAGCAGCTGCTTGAGCACGCGGCGAGTCTCCGGCATGCAGGGTGCGCGACGCTCCGGAGGCTCGATCGGTCGCAGCCGGGCCTGCCGGTAGAGCCGGCGCCCCGAGGGCTCCTCGATCTCCACGATCTCCGCGCGGCACACGCCGTGCAGCAGGATGTTGTGACGGCCGTCCGCCAGTCGCTCGTGCTGCACGATCTGCCCCACGCACACGGCCTCGCGCAGCGGCGGCGACTCGCCGCGCGGACCCCCGGGCCGGAGCGTGGCCATGGCGATCGGGCCCGCCGACAGCAGCGATCCGTCCTGCATGCGGGCCAGGCAGTCCTCCACCATCTGGCGATAGCGTGGCTCGAACAGGTGCAGTCCCTGGACCGCGTGCGGCAGCAGCACCGTCTCTCCCAACGGGAAGAGGGGCACCGGCCTCTTGAAGTCCACCACGATCGATCGGGCCATGGAAGCCGGATGCTAGGCGTGGCCTCGGTGCCGGACCTTGGGCAATTCAGGCCGCCCCGACCATGGTCAGGGCGGCACCGTGCCTTCGATCGCGCCGGCGAGACGCCACCAGACGGTGCAACGCCACCAGGTCCTCCTGTTCGGCGTTGCCCACGCTCGACTGGCCCAGCAGGTCGCCGTCCACGGCCGGGACGCGCCCATCCGAGAGCACGGTGAGCCGGCGGACCAGATCGCGGTGCGCCCAGTCGTCGTCGCCACTGGCCGCCAGCGGGGCGCGCTCGAGCGATCCGCCCCACGGATCCCGCTGCGGCGGCGGATCCACCATGGCACCCATGCCCTGCTCCGACCATCGCTCCAGGAAGGCGGCCACCCATGCCACGCTTTCGCGCAGTCGCTCCACCCGAGGCAGGACCAGAGGGCGACCCGCGCCGGGATCATGCGTCCCGTGTGCCGCGGCCAGCTGCCGTGCCGCCGCTTCCACACGGGCGAACTCGGCCGGACCCATCATGGCCCGGTATCCCAGCGCGTCCACCGCGTGCAGGTCCACCGAGACCACGTCCACGCCGGCACGCAACACCTGCTCCACCGCGTCGGTCGCGATCAGCTCCGTGCGCACCTGCACCGACAGCGCTCCAGCCTCGCGGATGCGACGGATCAGGTCCACCACATCCGGATGGATGAACGGATCTCCGGCGCCGCCAAGCGTGACCACCGTGTCACGGCATTCGTCCAGGCGGGCCACGATCCGGTCCAGCCGCCGCGCGGTCATCGGGGGCCGCTGCAGCGAGCCGAATCGGTGCGGACTGGCCAGCCCGCAGCCACGGCGACCCGTGTTCAGCTCCAGCTCCAGCTGCTGCGGCGGCAGCGTGGGCGCGGCGTCGGACTGCCGGGCCACGGCCGCCAGCAGCGTGACCAGGTCCGGCTCCGCGTCGCCGTGCAGCAGCGGCTCCACGGCCCGTCGCAGCCGCAACGTGCTGCGCGGCGTGTCCATCACCACGCGCTCGCGCAGGGTGAAGACCCCCGAAGGCGGATGCATGCATTCCGGTCGGCGTGTCCAGTCCATGCGCGCATCCAGCCAACGCTGCAGGCTGGGCACGCTTCCCCGAGCCAGAGCGCTCACCATGCTGCGGTCCAGCAGGCATCCGCTGGCACCGGCCGGACCCGGCGCAAACTGCATGGCGATCGGCTCGCCTGCGTGCGCCATCCTTCGCACCATGGCGTCGGCGCCCCAGCTCTCACGCACGGCCACCAGCGGCCAGTCGGGTCCGCACACAAAGGCGGCGCTCGCCGCGGTCATCTGCAGGGCCGCCTCCACCGCCGCCGGGGCCAGCACCTCGTCGAACACGCTGCCAGCTCCGGGACCGCCCCGCCAGCACGCGTCCGACCAGCCGCGGGCCACGGCTCGCCGGCGCGGATCGCCCGCCAGCGGCACGCCGGACCACGGGAGCAGCTGAAGTCGACCCGACACGGGCAACCCGTCCAGCGCCGGCCGGGCATCCCAGCCCGACGGCGCCACCATCACCACACGCTCCAGTTCGCGCGATCCCAGGAGCCGCTCCAGCGTGCGCCGCAGCACCGTGCGGTCCCCCAGCGCCAGCTCCAGGCTCCGGGCCACGCCCGTGCCGCCGTGGACCGGGTCCACGGGAACCACCGCCACGACACGCGGGGGCTCACGGGTGATCCGAACGTCCTCCGTGCGCGGTCGATGCACGGGCATGGCCTCCAGCGCCGGCAACGCGTCCACCCGCCGGCGGGCGTGACGCTCCAGGGCGTCGGCCAGCCGCTCCTGGTCGGTGTGCCGCTTGCTGCATCCGCCCTCGGTCGCGTCGATCACGCGCAGGCCCGCGCGCCGATCCTCGTCGAACGCCATCTCCAGCATCGATCGCTCGCGCAGCAGCATGGCGTCCATCAGCACCGTGCGACCGCCACGGTCCGGTTCACGGAGGAGCCCTCCCTGTCGCTGCGCCATGCGCTGGGCGTGCAGCCAGTCCCACGATCGGAACGGATTGGTCTCGAGCGCCCACGCGTGATCGATGGCATGGCCGGGGGCGTGCGCGATGCCGTCCACGTACGCCAGGTCCACTCCCACCAGCACCACCGGATCGCATCCCAGGTGCCGCAGCAGCAGATGAGCCACGAAGGTCTCGTCACCGTCCCCGGCCTCACTCGGCACGGCCACGCCGATCCCGCCCAGGCGCGTGTCCTCGGCCGCTTCGCCCCACGCGACCAGCGTGCTTCCCAGCCCCAGCACCATCTCCAGATCCAGTTGCCGCGGTGGTTCGCAGGCCACCACCAGATCGGGCGTCACACCCTGGTGACGCAGCGGCATCGCCGCGTCGATCGTGGCGCACACCAGCACGCGTGACCGCACGGACTCGTCCGCAAGCAGGGCCGCGTTCCGTGAGAGGCTGGGGCCCGCCGACACCAGCACCCCCAGCCGATCCCGCATCAGGCCGTTCCACCGCCGCCCCAGCGATGACCCGATCAGGGCCTGCCACAGGGCGGATCGGTGCCGGTTCATGGCGGTCAGGTCCATGGCGATTGGGTATCGGCCAAGTCCGTCCGTCGCCCTGATCTATATTCCGGGTCATGCTCCCGTCACGACCCGCCACCGTCGCCGCAGGGCCCTGTCTGCTGTCCGCGGCGATCGTGGTCATGGGATGCCGCTCCAGCTCCGACCTCTGGGAGCGGCATCTTGCCGAGGTCGAGCGCACGATCGACGCGGAGGTGGCCCAGGGTCCCGCCTCCCCCTCGCAGGCGGCGCCGGACTCGGATCATCCAGATTCCATGGTCGCGCGCCTTCGATCGCTTGGCCAGGCCAGCGACGTGGAGCAGGCTCGCATGATCGAGCGCGGCATCACGGCGGCCGTGGCCGCCGAAGCGGGCCGCGTCTCCCCGTCCGATCCCGTGAACGGGCCGGGTCCGGGCATCGCGCGCATCTGGGGACTGGCGGAACTTGCCGCCGCGGCCCTGGAGGCCAATCCGTCCACGCGCCAGTCCTGGCAGCGCGCCAGGGCCGCGGCCGCGCGCGAGCAGTCGGCGCTGGCCGCGTACGGTCCGCAGATCGGCATCGAGGCGGGTGCGGACTACTTCCAGCAACCTGGCCAGGCCCTCAGCGAGCCCACGGCACCGCCGGACCGGGAGTTCCGGTTCACGCCACAGGTGTACGCCTCGTGGCTGCTGCTGGACTTCGGTCGTCGTGACGCCGACACGGAGCGTGCCCGGGCCGAGCTGGCCGCGGCCAACCTCTCGCACGACCGCACGATCCAGCGCACGGTCTTCGAGGTGCAGTCCGCGTACTTCCGGCTTGAGGGCGCGCTGGGACTCCGCACGGCCGCGGAGCAGGATCTGGTCTCCGCGCGCAGCGTGCTCCGCGCCACGGAGGCTCGCCTGAAGATGGGACTGGCCACGCGTCCGGAGACGCTGCTGGCCCGGCAGGCCTACGCCGAGGCCATGTACCAGCTGGAGAAGCGCCGCGCCGAGGTGTTCGTGTCGGAGGGCGACCTGCGGACGCGTGTGGGCTTCCCCGCGTCGATTCCCCTGCCCATCGACGCCACGCCCGAGACCGACGTGCCCGAGATCCTGCTCGCCGGCGTGGACGGGATCATCGACCAGGCCCTCGCCCGCCGCCCCGACCTGGCCGCCGCCGTGCTCGAGGTGCGTGCCCGCGAGGCGGCGGTGCGCCGCGCCCAGGCGGAGTTCCTGCCCGAGGTGGTCACGCGCGGCTCCATCGGAGGCGGCTTCTACGACTACAACGTGGAGGGCTTCAGCATCCAGGGCGACGGGTGGGGCTTCGCGGGGGCGGCATTCCTGGGAGGCCGCTGGCTGCTCTACGACGCCGGCGCCCGTGACGCGGCGATGGCCGAGGCCGTGGCCAACCGCGCCGCCGCCGCCGCCAGTCTGGCCAAGGCTCGGCTGGACGCCGCCGACCAGGTCTGGCGCAGCTACTACACGCTGCAGAGCGACCGCGCCCGCTACGACGCCGCCAAGGCACAGCTGGTGGCCGCCATCGACACCTTCGAAGCCGTGAAGCGCTCCTATGAACTGGGCCTGAGCACGCTGCCGGAACTGCTCACGGCCGAGAGCGACCTGTCGGTGGCGAGAGCCCAGCGGATCGAGAGCCGCTCCGACGTGCTCCAGTCCAGTGCCGCGCTCATCTTCGCCTCGGGTGACGGTCCGGGTCAGGTCGGCGCGCTTCGCTGAGCGTTGCCCGCCTCAACGGGCTTCCGGCAGCAGCGTGGGGCCCGAGCCCGAAGCCGGGAACGCCTCGGGCGGGGCGTCAAAGGGCGAACCCAGCAGCCCCAGTTGCCGAAGCAGCGGATCACGGCCCTGGGTCCGCACGATCGCGGTCACCGTGGCGCCCATCCGGTAGGGATGGTCCGGATCGAACGGCTCCAGCGTGATGCGCACGGGGAATCGCTGGGCCAACCGGATCCAGTTGAGCGACGGCGCCACCGCCGGCAGGGAGTCCTGCGTGGCCCCGTTGGCCTGGTAGAGCGCCCAGCCGATGCCCTGCACCCGGCCACGGAAACGGTGGCCGGGATAGGCGAACACGTACACCGCCACCTCCTGACCCACGCGAATCTGCTCGATCTCGGTCTCGAGGAAGTTGGCCATCACCCACCACTCGCTGTTCTGCACCAGACTGAAGAGCGTGTCCCCCACGCTCACGAAGGCGCCCACGTTGGTGTTGAGGTTGGTCACCCATCCGTCGATCGGGGCCCGCACCTCGCAGTACTGCAGGTTCAGGCGGGCGTCGTCCACGGCGGCCTGCGCCGCCGCCACACGCACGTTCACGTCGCCCACCTGGGCCAGCTCGTTCCGGGCCCGCTTGGCCTCGGCCTGGGCCTGCAGCACCGCCGCACGCGCGGCCACCACCGCCGCCTCGGCGTCCACCACGCCCGCCTCGGCCGCCGCCACCGCGGCCCGGGCAGCCTCGGCCTCGCTCTCGGCCAGCTTCACGCGGTCCGCGGTGACGAACTCCTCCTCGAGCAACGGCCGGACGCGCGAGAGGTAGTCCGCCGCGTAGTCCGCCTTGGCCCGCGCGCTCACCACGTCCGCCTGCCGCCTTCGCACCTCGGCCCCGGCCCGTCCCACGTCGGCCTCGGCGGTGGCCACGCGAGCGTCGGCCACCACGATGGTGTCGGCCAGCGCCTGCACCCCAAAGTCCACCACCGCCAGACCGGCCTCCACCTTCGCCAAGGCCACCTCGTAGGGACGCGGGTCGATGCGGTAGAGCAGCTCGCCCGTGCGCACGAACTGGTTGTCGCGGATCGGCAGCTCCACGATCTGCCCATAGACGCGTGGCGCCATGCCGATGGTGTTGGCCCGGATGTAGGCGTCGTCGGTGCGAGGATAGCGCTGGAACACGTCCCACACCGCCAGCGTGGCCGCGATCGCGGCGGCGATCGACGCCCAGGACACGATCCGCCCGATGCGTTTACGGCGCGCCTCGCCCGGAACCGGCAGCGGCATGGATGGCTGCAGGGTGGACATGGATCAGTACCGGAAGACCGCCAGCCAGGTCATGCAGGCGCCCAGCACGGTCAGCGACACGTACACCAGCGGGCGGGCCACCAGATGCCGATCGATCCCCGTCCGGATCAGCACCGCCCGGCATCCGATGGCCACCAGCACGCCCACCACCATGGCCACCAACCACGCCGGGAAGAGCGCCCCGTCCACATCCAGGTTGGGATTGCAGCCGGCCGCCGACATCGTGGCCGCGCCCAGAGCCGCGGTCCGGATGCACGAGGCGCCCTTGAAGTTCACGGCCGTCATGGCTTGGAGCGGGCGAGTATAGAGAGCGCCTCGCCCACGGTCAGGCCCGATCCCTGCACCTCCAGCGTGCTGTGCAGCGCACCGTCCACCCACGCGAAACCCTCGTCGATGATGCGCCGAGCACGCTCCAGGCCCTCCACCAGCATCTGCAGCGCGTCGCGGCGGTACATCAGTCGCGCCACCGTGACCTGATCGCAGCCGGTCCGCTCCAGCGAACGCCGCAACGCTGGCGCCGCCGGAACCACGGAGGGATCGATCGGATGGATCACGCCGGGCCTGGCGAAGAACATCGCCATGGTCTCCAGATGCGCGGCGATCCGTTCCAGCGACGCGTCCAGTTCCCCGGTCGCCTGTCGCGGCGGCGGCACGTCATGGAAGCGGCCCACCGCCAGGGCGCGCACCAGCACCAGCGCCCGCTGCTGCTCCGCCACGGTCTCCAGCACGGGCATGAACCGGGTGGTCACCAGCCGGCGCTCAAACGCGTACTGCTCGCGCAGGTCGCACGAGTTGGCCAGCGTGAAGGTGGCCAGATGGCTTGAACGACGAAACTCCGCAAGGTCCCTCTCCCGCCACGGGGCGGCGGTGGCCTGCCGGAGCAGGTCGGCCATCTGCGTCCAGCTCAAGCCCAGCGACTGCATCACGCCCTCCCGCGCACTGCGGGTGGCAAAGACCCAGATGGAACAGGTCACGCAGATCCCGGTGATCAGCACGCTCGCCACCCGCTCCAACACCGGGATCACCGACTGGGGCGGCCCCGGACTCGTCACCAGCACCAGCACCCACGCCGCCGCCATCATCAGTCCCGCGTAGTTGGTGCGCGGACTTCCAACCACCACCCAGGCCGACAGCAGCGACAGCGTGCCGGTCACCATCACGAACGCGGCCATGTCCTGCCACCCCGAGGCGAAGATGGCGGCCGCCACGATGGTCAGCGCTCCACCAAGCACCGTGCCCAGCATGCGAAGCATCCCTCGGCGACCGGATCCGCCCACGGTGGACTGCAGCACGAACACCGCTCCAAAGCCTGCGGCGCCGCTGGCGGCAGGCAGGAAGAGGGTGGTGATGACCAGCGACAGACCAAGCCCAAACACCGCCGCCAGGGCGCTGGTGCCCGCCACCGGGTCCCATCGCTCAAGGGTCGAAAGGATCGATGGCGTGCGCCCCAGAGGACTGGCGGGCGAGAACCCCAGCGGCAACGCCAGGGCCGTGGCACCGGCCGGCGTCGCCGAGGGCCGGTCACGCAGCAACTCCGCCAGCGTCATCCCCACACGCCGCGCGTAGCCGGCCACGGAGAGCATCGCGTCGTCGATCGCCGGACCTTGCTCGGCAAGGATCCGGTCGCAGTCCCGCAGGATGGCGTCGGCCTGCCGCACCAGCGCGGCCACCTCGGGCGCGTCGTCGCCCGGTCTGGCCCACCGCGTCCGGAACGTCATCTCGCGCAAGCCCTCGCACAGCGTGGCCAGCGGCAGGGCCAGGTCCCGCACCGCGGCACGGACCCGGGGATCACCGGCATGGGCACGGGCCAGACCGCGCAGGTGCACCGTGGCCGCGTCCATCATGGACGCCGCGCGCGTGAGCGGCACCAGTTCCGGGAACAGGCTCCGCGGCACCGCATAGGTTGCCACAGCCTCGTTGAGCACGCCCAGGTGCGCCAGCACCTCCGGCGAGGTGGTGTCCCGCCACGCGCCAAGCCGCCGCTCGGCCTCCTCGGAGGCCGCCTCATTCGCAAGCGCGCGCAACCTGCCCGCCACCTCCGCCAGCACGCCATCCACCGCCACCCGGGCTCTGCCCGACTCCGAGCCGGGAAAGAGCGTGATCGCTCCAACGTAGGCGATCGCCACTCCTGCACACACGCCCATGGACGACAGCACCGCTTGCCGCTCGAACCCGACAGGATCCTCCAGCGGGCCGGAGAACATCGGCGCCAACGACCACATGGCCACCCGGATTCCCGACGCCCCCACCGGCAGCTGCCGCACCATGTACAGCAGCAGCCACACGCCCCCCAGGATGCCCAGATAGAGCAGGGCCGGTGACTGCGGAAAGGCCGCCACCAGCAGGATGGCGTAGATGGCGCACGCGACGCTGCTGGCGCACCGCTTCAGCAGCAGCGCCGGCGAGTGCACCGATCCCGGCGAACTCTCGGTCATGGCGGCCATGGCGATCATGGCGAAGGCGGACTCCCCCACCATCGCCGCCAGCACCACGCCGGTCATCGTGCACGCCGCAGCTCGCAGCGTGGCCTGCCAACGCCCGGGCGTGGGAGCCAGTTCCGCCACGAACACCGGCCACCACGCCTCCCAGCGCAGGATCCGATCGGCACCGGGCGCGATCAGAAAGGTGCTGGCGTTGGGCATGGCGGCATCATGCCACAGCCCCGACGCGTTGCCTCCGCGGCCACGCGGGGGTAGATCTTGCCGTGGCGTGGACTGGATCCTCTCCCATCCTGTCACGGTGCTGCTCCTTGGCGGCGCGGCCACCCTTGGCCTGACGTGGCTGGGACTGCATCGCGAGCAGCCGCGCCTGCTGCTGGCGGCCTGCGTCATCGCCTGCCTCTCGGGAATCCTGGGATTGGCGGCCTGGTGGATCGACACGCCAGCGGAACTGGGCGAACGCGCGGTCATGTCCCTGATCGACCGCGCGGTGGCCGGGGATCCAGCCGGTGCGTCCGCGTGGATCGCGCCGGAGGCCGTCATCCACTTCGGCGGCTTCGACCGCCCGGCCCTGGATCGCCGGGAGATCGATCGCGACCTGCAGTCGCTCTGCAACCGTCACCGCGTGGAGTCGCACGTCAACTCCAGCCTCCGAGCCGTGACCGTCGGACCGGATCAGGCCCTGGTCGAGGTGGCCTGCCTCACGCGCACCGCGTCCAGTCCGGGCCACGTGGCCACCACCTGGAGCTTCCGGGTGCGCCGCGATCCGGATGGCGTGTGGCGGGTGCACGCCCTCTCCTTCGATCGCCTGTTCGGCAGCGAGCCGCGACCGGGGATCTTCTGATCCAGGCCCGGGGCACGGGCCGATCCATGCGGCATGCGATCGCTGGCGCGCATCCTCCTGGCCGCCGTGTGCATCCTGCTGCTGGTCGGTGGCGGATGGCTGGCGGTCATGATCACCCAGGCCGCCCGCCTGCAGCGGCAGGTGGTGGAACTGGAGGAGCAGCTCCGCCGGCAGGAGGCGCACCATCAGGCCGTGCTCGAGCGGCTTGGGCGCGCCCGTCGCGTGGGCTCGCTGCAGGTGATCTCCCAGCACCGCGCAGGGGATCCGGCGGCCGCCGCGCTGTCGCCTTCGGCCGCGGCCGAGTTGCCGGACGACGACATCCGCACCACCGTGCTGTTCGTGGAACTGGACGAAGGCGGACGCGAGCTCGGTCGCACGCAGGCCACGCTCGCCGGACGCGTGATCTTCCTGGACGCATGGACGGTCCGCTTTCCGCAGGACACCGTCGCCGCCGCCGATCCGCTCCGCGGCCGATCCGTGGCGTTGCTGCGTCGGATCTACTCGGACCGCATGCAGCCCGTGCAGGGCGTCGCCATCGACACGCCGGGTGCCGTGCCCCACGGCTACGCGGCCGGTGACGCGGCCCGATTTGAGCAGGCGATCTGGAGAAGGTTCTGGACGCTGGCCAGCGACCCCGCGGCGGCGGCGGCCCAGGGCGTCCGCGTGGCCCAGGGCGAGGCCGTCTACAAGCCCGTCACCGCGGGCCAGCGCTTCCGCGTGGAGCTGGAGTCCAGCGGCGGACTCACGCTCATTCCCGATTGATCGCCCGCGGGTCCCGCGGCGACTCCGCTACCTTGCGGTTCATGCCCGTGGTCGACCTGCGTTCCGACACCGTCACGCGACCCTCCGCCGCCATGTGGGAAGCCATGCGCGCGGCACCGCTGGGGGACGACGTGCTGGGCGACGAGCCGACCGTGCAGGCGCTCGAGGCCCGGGTGGCCGCCCTGCTTGGCAAGCCCGCCGCGCTGTTCACGCCCAGCGGCACCATGGCCAACCAGCTGGCGATCCGCTGTCATGGCGAGAGCGGCGACGAGATCGTGGCCCATGGCGAGAGCCACATCATCCACTACGAGACCGGTGCGCCCGCGGCGCTGTCCGGATGCATGATCCGGCCGCTGCATGGCGCGGGCGGCCTCTTCACGGCCGCGGACGTGCTCGCCGCACGGCGGCACCGTGACATCCACGCACCGCGTCCGCGTTTGCTGGTGGTGGAAAACACCCACAACCGGGGCGGCGGATCGGTGTGGCCCCTGGAGCGGTTCGCGGCCGTGGCGGAAGCCGCGCACTCGCTCGAGATGGCGGTGCACGTGGATGGCGCCCGCCTGTGGAACGCCTGCGTGTCGGCGGGCTACGCAGCCGCGGCGTTCGCGGCGCACGCCGACACTGTCAGCGTCTGCTTCTCCAAGGGCCTGGGCTGTCCCGTGGGCAGCGCGCTGGCCGGTCCCGCCGACCTGATCGCCCGGGCCCGGCGCTTCCGAAAGATGTTCGGTGGCGGCATGCGGCAGAGCGGCCTGCTCGCCGCGGCCGCGCTCTTCGCCCTGGAGCACCATGTGGAGCGACTGGCCACGGACCACACCCACGCGCGTCGTCTTGCCCAGGCGGCCATGTCCACGCCGGGCCTCTCGGTCCCCGGTGGGCTGGAGGCCGTGCCCACCAACATGGTCTTCGTGCAGGTGGATGCCTCGGCGGGCACGGCCGCGGATCTGGGTGCCAGGCTCGCCGAGCAGGGCGTGCTAGCCCTGCCGCTGGATCCGCAGCGTCTTCGACTGGTCACCCACATGGACGTCGACGCGGACGGCGTGGAGCATGCGTGCCGGGCCCTGACGCGTTGCGCCGCCCCGATCGCGTCCTGACCCCGGCCCGCTAGCCTTTCGCCATGCTCACCGATCCCCGCGTGCGCCGGCTGGCCGAACTTCTCGTGCACCACTCCACCCGCACCGGCAAGGGTGACCACGTGCTCATCGAGACCTTCGACTGCCCCGACTTCGTGGCCGCCGTGCTGGCGGAGACGGTGCAGAAGGCGGGCGGCCACGCCCACGTGGCCCAGCGCAGCAACCGCGTGATGCGCGTGCTCAACCAGGGCCACGAGGACGCCCTGCGGACCTGGGGCGCCTACGACACCGAGCGCATGAAGCACATGCAGTGCTACATCGGTGTGCGCGGCGCCGACAACGCCAGCGAGATGAGCGGCATGGCCGATGCACAGATGAAGTCGGTCGGCCGCCTCTACAACAAGCCCGTGCACTTCGACCAGCGCGTGAACCACACCCGCTGGTGCGTGCTTCGCTGGCCCAGCGCCAGCATGGCCCAGCTGGCCCAGCGCAGCACCGAGGACTTCGAGGACTTCTATTTCCGCGTCTGCACGCTGGACTACGCCCGCATGACACAGGCCGCCATGCCGCTGGTGGCGCGCATGAAGCGGACCGACCAGGTGCACATCCGGGGCCCCGGCCCCACCGACCTCCGCTTCAGCATCCAGGGCATCGGCGTGGTGCCCTGCTGCGGCGACCGCAACATCCCCGACGGCGAGGTCTTCACCGCGCCCGTGCGCGACAGCGTGGAGGGGGTGCTGCAGTACAACACCCCCACCATGCACAACGGCAACTCCTTCGGCGACATCCGACTGGAGTTCCGCAAGGGCAGGATCGTGACGTGCGACTGCGGGAGCGGCGACCGCACGCTGCTCAAGAGCATCTTCGACACCGACGAGGGCGCCCGCCACATCGGCGAGTTCGCCATCGGCTTCCACCCGCACATCCGCGAGGCCATGAAGGACATCCTCTTCGACGAGAAGATCGCCGGCAGCTTCCACTTCACGCCGGGGCGCTGCTACGAGGAGACCGAGAACGGCAACCGCAGCGAGATCCACTGGGACCTGGTGTGCATCCAGCGCCCCGAGCACGGCGGCGGCACCATCGCCTTCGACGGCGAGGTGATCCGGCGCGACGGCCTGTTCGTGGCCCCGGAACTGCTTGGACTGAATCCCGACCGGCTCGGGGCGGACTGAGTCAGGGAACGCCCGAGGGCGCGGCCGGGGACGCGGGTGGCGTCGATGGCGACGGCCTGGTGCCCTGCTCGATCGTCTCCTCGATCTGCCGGTTGTACGCGTCCACTTCCTTCTTCAGGTCCTCGGCCCGGTCCATGGCCTTCCCCGGAATGCTCGTGCGACGGCCGGGCTCCGAAGGCGCCGAGGCCTGACTGGCGTCCGGATCCTCGCAACCGGCCACGCTCAGCGCCGTGAACAGTGCAGCGGCCGTGATCCACCTGGGACGCATGGTTCAGCCCCCGCCCTGCGGGGCGCCTGGAACCGGCGCCGCGGCCGGCGGCATGTCCGCCTCCAGCAGTTCCACGTCAAAGATCAGCGTGGCCTTGGCGGGAATGGTGGGCGGCCGCCCGGCCTCGCCGTAGGCCATCGCGTAGGGAATCACCAGCTTGCGCTGCTCGCCCACCTTCATCATGCCCACGCCCTGGGTCCATCCCTTGATCACGCGGTTCAGCGGAAACTCCACCGGCTTGCCGCTCTTGGCGTTGCTGTCGAACATGCGGCCGTCGACCAGATAGCCCGAGTAGTTCACCTTCACGCGCGAGTCCGGGCCCTTGGGCATCTCGCCGGTTCCCTCGCGCATCACGATCCACTGCAGGCCGCCCGCCTCGCCCTGCAGCGGCGCGTCGGTGGACTCGCCCGGAAAGCGGCTCTGGATCTCGTCGCCGATGATCGAACCGTCGATGGCGTTCACGGTGATCTTGTGGGCCTTGCCCTCCCTGAACACCATCACGCGCCACACCGGAGGCTCCGAGGCCGTGTCCACGCTCATCAGGCCGATGCGTCCATCCACCGCTCGTCGGGCCGCGGCGGCGGCCTCGACGCTGTTCAGCCGAGCCATGGTCACCTCGCCGGTGGCGGCGTTCACCACGGCGCGCTTGGGAATGCCGTCGTGCAGCAGCGACACCTCATAGACCCAGTTCCCGTCCTCCTGGACCAGACGGATCGCGTTCACCCGCGCCCCCTGCTTCTCCACCGCCTCGGCGGCGACCGCCATGTCCACCGCCAGGCCCTCCAGCCGCTGCTGCATCTCGGCCGGGTCGGGCGGAAGCGTGGTGAAGTCGGCGTCGGAACCCGACTGGGCCGGGCAGGGCAGGGCGAGAAGCACGCTCACGAGGATGGGAAGAAGGCGCATGGTGTGGGCTCCTGGATCAGGCTCGGCATGCTACCCCCGCCACCGCGGCAGGTCGGTCCGCGCGATCATGCCCCGCGGGTGCGCTCGATGGCCTTCACCTTTTCCAGACGGCGCACGTGACGCGGCTCGCCGGTGAAGCGGGCCAAGAGGAACGCCCGCATCATCTCCTCGGCCACCGCCGGCCCGACCACCCGGCCACCCAGCACCAGCACGTTCATGTCGTCGTGCTCCACCCCCTGATGGGCGGAGTAGTGGTCCATGCAGTTGCCCGCGCGGACGCCGTCCACCTTGTTGGCGGCCACGCTCGCACCGACGCCGCTCCCGCAGAACAGCAGGCCGCGCTCGGCCTTGCCCGCGGCCACCGCACGCCCCAGAGCCAGGGC
>Ga0169931_10006799_pt1 | contig 17130 bp, 14 predicted proteins | sample Kivu_15m_20L_FD_129675 | JGI IMG/M metagenome (GOLD analysis project Ga0169931, IMG submission 129675) | Freshwater microbial communities from Lake Kivu, Western Province, Rwanda to study Microbial Dark Matter (Phase II) - Kivu_15m_20L... | ecosystem: Environmental > Aquatic > Freshwater > Lake...
GCGCCTCAATAGCAACCTTTGCTTTGAACGCTGCACTGAATTTTCTTCTTGTTCTTTTCATATATTCAACTGGTTAAAATTACACTTTAATCAGTTGTCCTAAAACTGGGGAGTATTATAATATTATCCATTGGTAATATAGTTTGATTCTTTTGGCAAACCAAATAAACAGTATTTTATTGTGCGCGATTTACTCAATTTCACATTTATGAGTAAAAGTTAAATGAAATTAATGTTTAAACAAATCTTACGATTATCAAATAAAATGTGATGTTTGACTAAACTCACAAAGGAATTGATGTTGTTTTTATAATCGACGAACAAGAACTTATTCGTTTTCATAGGTTCGAACGAACATCTAAGATCCGAAGAACTCCATTTCTTTGTCTGACATTATTATTCGATTCCTTTCCTGTTGTTCACAGATAAAAAACAATAGCTTGCCCAAAGGAAAGCATCACGATTCAAATTCTCATTGTCATGGCACTATAATTGGATGTTTTTAACATTGAGTCAACAACCAAAGAAAATAGATGATTGATAAATCAATATTTAGTCAGTTCACTTACATGAATCAATTTCTCGTTATTCATAATAGAAGTCGAAAATTCCAGCAGCAAAATGTAGAGTGTGATTTATTTCATAGTCCTTACGATTTGCATATCTCAACGACATAATGAAAAGGCTTTAAAACAAAGCGTTTAGAAAAAAATGAGAAAAGTGGCTTAACCAGTTTGATCTATAGCCTGTAAAATAAGGGAAGTAGCCTGTATTAGTTCTGTTTCAGAAATTACTAATGGTGGAGCTAAACGAAAACTGTAAGGATGCGACAAAAACCAAAAAGTAATGACGCCAAGCTCCAAACAACGTTCAACAACTTTGGCAACACGTTCTTCGTTAATCATGTCGATGGCCAAAAACAATCCTTTGCGTCTGATTGCATTGATTTCAGGATGCGACATCAACATAGACTCTAATAAAGCACCCAAACGCTCTACTTCTACAAAATCCAATTCTGATAATACCTTCAAGGTGGCCGCGGCAGCGGCGCAAGGCATTGGATGTCCTCCAAATGTGGTAATATGACCCAGCATCGGACTAAAAGTAAACACATGCAACAATTCGCGTGAAGTTACTAAGGCACCAATATTCATTCCTCCGCCAAGGGCTTTGCCCAATGTTAAAACATCTGGTACAATATTATAGTGCTCAAAAGCAAACATTTTACCTGTTCGTCCCATACCCACCTGAATCTCGTCGAAAATCAAAAGCGCACCAACTTCTGTACATCTTTTCCTAAGCGCGAGCATATATGACTCATCAGGAATACGCACACCGGCATCACCTTGGATAGTTTCCAAGATCACACCTGCCGTAAGTTCAGTGATTTGTGACAAATCTTCGATACTATTATGATGTATAAATCGAACATCTGGCACCAATGGACGAAATGCCATTTTCTTTACTTCATTCCCTGAAATACTCAATGAGCCCAAAGTGGAGCCGTGATAAGCACCGCGAAAAGAAACAATTTCTGATCGACCACTTGCTCGGCGTGCCAATTTTATAGCAGCTTCATTGGCTTCAGTACCAGAATTAACGGGATACACACAGTTCAATGAATTTGGAAGTAATGCAGTGAGTCGTTTGGCAAACAAATTTTCGGCATCTTGAATAAATTCACCATACACCATTACATGCAGATGCTTATCCAATTGCTCTTGTAGCGCTTGCACTACTTCAGGATGGCGATGTCCAATATTATTCACCGAAACACCAGAAATCATATCCATATATGCCTTTCCAGACTTATCGTATATATAGATACCTGCGGCACTTTCCACCTCTATCAGAAAAGGAAATGGTGATGTTTGTCCCATTTGCTCAAGAAAAATATCACGAGCGCTTGCCATACATCTATGCTTTTCTTGCAATCACTTTTTTGGCAGCATCAACTACATCAATAGCCTCTAATCCATATTTGGCCATTAGTTCTTCTGGTGTTCCGCTTTCTCCAAATTTATCGTTTACAGCGACATATTCTTGCGGACTTGGCAATTCTTGCGACAAAACCTGAGCCACTGCATCCCCCAATCCACCATTGCGCATATGCTCTTCAGCACTTACAACACACCCAGTTTTAGAAACAGACTTCAACAAAGCGGCTCTATCAAAAGGTTTAATAGTATGCATATTAATAACCTCAGCACTGATGCCTTGTTCGGCTAATATCTGTGCAGCCTCAATAGATTTCCATACCAAATGACCACAAGCCACTATCGTAACGTCGCTGCCCGCTATCAAAACATCAGCCTTTCCAATTACAAAAGGTTGGTTTTCTGGAACAAAAATCGGAACAACTGGTCTACCAAAACGCAAATAAACCGGCCCCACATGATCGGCAATCGCCATTGTGGCTGCTTTGGTTTGATTGTAATCTGCAGGAACAATAACAGTCATGTTCGGCAACATACGCATCATACCAATATCTTCTAAAATTTGATGTGTTGCGCCATCTTCACCAAGTGTGATACCCGCATGAGATGCACATATTTTCACATTCTTATTAGAATATGCAATAGACTGACGAATTTGGTCATAAACGCGACCCGTTGAAAAATTAGCAAACGTTCCTGTAAATGGGATTTTACCACCAATCGTCATTCCCGCAGCAATACCCATCATATTGGCTTCGGCGATACCCACTTGCACAAAACGATTCGGAAATTCTTTCTCGAAAGCATTCATTTTAAGAGAACCTGTGAGATCGGCACATAAGCCCACCACATTTTCATTTTTTCTACCAGCTTCTAACAAACCATCGCCAAAACCAGAGCGCGTGTCTTTTTTACCTAATACTTCTATAGCCATAATCACAAATTCAGTGTTGTTGTTTTATTTGATACGATAATAAATTTCTTTTTATTGGTGTGTAATGTGTTCATCGATTGCAGACTTCTATAAACCACTACATATTCTCCAGGTTGCAGGTTGTAAGACCCAGAAAGTGCCGAATCGCTCAAATTGGTCACCCATTCCATTGATCCGTCGCGATTCAAAACAAAAATTTGTCCAACGATTCTATTGCCTGTGCGATAAGTGAATTGACCCGGTGTAGGAATATGCACTGTTTGCGTATAACTTTGCTTTATATCCACCGTTCTATAGATACGCGGCAAAGTCATAATTTCAATTTCGTAACTTCCCACAATGTACATATCCACTTCTTCTAATTGCTGTACATTCAGCGTTTTTGGGTCATTAACCCGATAAATTCTTGTAGGAATAGCATAACTCCTCAGCGGATTTATCAATTTCAGTTGTAGCGAACCACGAGGAGCATCGACCTCAATTATATTGTGCTGATTCGGAATAATTTTGATGTTTTGCGCTGATACGACGGGTGTAGAAAAAACTTCGATATCATAGAGCGTTTTATCATCTATTATTAAGGTATCAGGCAAGCGATTTTTATTCATCGTATGCACGAATGTGTGAACAATAGTCTTGGTGCCTGCCTTATATAGATTAAATGAAACATTTGTTTCTATAGATTTTCCATTGATATTGTTCAAGTTTACCTGTACCGTTGTGCCCGACAAAGCACTATTCACGGCGCTGCGCATCACTTGAGAAAAGGAGTTTCTATCATTGGCATCCAAATATGTACCAATGCAATCGAAATAATTCAAATACTCCAAATCGATGCCCAAGCCAATTACGAAAGGTCGGATTGTGATTCCTTTTGCCCTTAATTTATCTGCAATAATACAGGGATCATTGTCGCAAGCCTCAATACCATCAGTGATGAGAATAATGATGTTTCTCGAATTTCTATCCGGAAAATCTTCGGCAGAAGCCTCCAAACTGCGGGCAATAGGAGTGGTGCCCTTAGGTTCAATTTGTCGGATTTTTTGCTTAATTCGTGTGTAGTTGTTAGGGCCAAAAGGAACTTCGAGTTTCGTATCATTACAATCTTGATAAGATGGCGTGATTGGAGATTGATGTCCATAAACACGAAGGGCTATTTCTAAATTAGGGATTGAACTTAAACTGTCCACCGTTTTTATTAGCACTTCTTTGGCAATTGCTATTCTCGTTGAATTGTCCCAGCGCGCGTGCATGCTGTTGGAAGCATCAAACACGAAAAGGATACGTGTAATCTGCTCCTGAGCCACCAAGTGGCACGCACTAAAAAACAACCCTATGAATAGCCATTTTTTCACTAGTAGTCTCCTAACGTTTCTGGCAACTGGTTTAATGCAATTTCAAGCTGCTCTGGATTTGGTGCTACACCATGCCATTTATGTGAACCAACCATGAAGTCAACACCCTGCCCCATTTCTGTTCGCATTAAAATTACAACTGGAACACCTTGACCGAGTTTTGATTGTGCATTTGCCATAACAGATTTAATTTCGTCTATATCGTGCCCATTCATTTCAAGCACCTGCCATCCGAAGGCTATCCATTTTTGTGCCAAGTTGCCCAAAGACAAAACATCTTCAACATCTCCATCAATTTGTCGACCATTATAATCTACAACGGCAATCAAGTTATCTACCTTTTTAGCAGCAGCGAACATGGCCGCTTCCCAAATCTGACCTTCTTGCAATTCGCCATCGCCGTGCAGTACATAAACTGTGTGCGGATCGCTGTTTAACTTTTTCGTCAATGCAGCTCCTATTGCACAAGAAAGTCCTTGTCCTAGCGAACCGCTTGCCATTCTAACTCCAGGCAACTTTTTATCGACACTTGGGTGCCCTTGAAGTCTGCTGCTTATCTTTCTAAATGTAGCCAATTCGCTTACTTCAAAATAACCTCGGCGCGACAATACGCTATAAAATACAGGCGAAATATGTCCATTTGAAAGAAAAAACACATCCTCTCCTAGTCCATCCATTGAAAATCCTTCTGGATTTACTTGCATGATGTCAAAGTAAAGCGTGGTTAAGAAATCTGTGCAACCCAAGGAACCACCGGGATGACCTGAATTTACTGCGGCAACCATTCTAACGATATCACGACGGACTTGAGATGTTATTGAAGCTAATTCTGCTGAATGCATAAAGTTTTTATTTTGTTGGCAAAGGTAGCAATGCATTTAGTTTCTTAGAGCACACATGCAACCTTATAATTAACAAAATCGTCATATTTATGAACGTAAAATAAGCAACATATTTTAAATGTGTTACATTTGCTGCAAACTAAACTAAAACTTAATTTATGCAACTAATTTTAAAAACATTGTTTTTCGGATTGGCTCTGGTCATATCAAACGAGGCTTGCGCACAAACCTACGATACTCGACTTGAGCCCTATTATGCCAAAGAAGACATTCAAAAAATGATTCGTGAGGATGTAGCCACCTACAAGTTTCTCGTTAACTGTTTGAACAAAGCTATATTCATTGCAGACATCCCAGCTGAAAAAGCCGAAAGCATTAAGTTTAATGGTACTTTAGCCATAGACCCAGAAAAGAAACATACTTTTCTTTCTTTGGGTTTGACCATTACAGACGAATATCAGTACTATAAAATCGAAGGAACCAATAAAATGGTAGTGGTTTATCCGCGTATTTTTATGCAATCCAAATAACAGAATCATCTATGAAACTCACTAAAGCCCTCGCAACAGCGACATTGGCCTGCACTTTATTTGGTGCATGGTCTCAAAACATTCTGATTAACTCTCCTGGATTTGGCACTGCAAACCCAATCAATTGTAGCAACTACAATGATGGTTCTGTAACGAACTTCTTTGATACTGGTGGAGCTGGCGGAAATTATGGTGCCAATGAAAACAATACCATAACAATATGTCCAAATTTACCTGATGGACCAAAAATAATTGCCTCTTTTGGAATAAATGCCGGTTTCTCTTGGAATGTAGCCGCAGACGATTTCTTGACTGTTTATGATGGTCCCACTGTGGCGGCACCAGTATTGGGTGTTTATAACAGCACCTCTCATCCTAATGGCTTTTCTGTAGCCGCAAGTTTTGAAAATAATCCATCTGGGTGTTTGACCTTTGTTTTTACATCCAATGCTACCACTCAAGGAACAGGATGGGCGGCCAATATATCTTGTGGAAATCCACCTCAGCCATTTTTTCCTCATATTCAAGCTTTTGTAAACGGAACAGGCAGCAATGCGTTGAATCCAGCCGATACAGGGTATGTAGATGTTTGTTTCGGTGATTCTATTTTGTTCGTTTCAAATCCAGACTTTCCTTATTCTTTTGAAACGAACGGATTTGGTTATTCGCAGAGCAATGCCTCTGTAGATTTTGAATGGACAGCAAGTAATGGGGAAACTGGAGTAAGTAACCAATTTTGGTTTACGCCTCCAACACGGGATGGTTTTTTAATCACTTTAGTAGTATCTGACTTATTTCCGCAAACAATACCTATGGTTTGTAAAGTTCGTGTAAGTCAACTTCCTGATTTCAGTGGATCTGGACCATTAAAAGATACGATTTGTGTTAATGAGTCTTTACCACTTTTAGGAGGTGCAAATCCCGCAGATACAGTAGGTGTAGGTTTTCCTCCAGGTTCATTTGTAATAGGTGGAACCTTTGGAGGTTTGCTACCTTTGCCTGATGGTTCCGGTGTTGCCTATAATACAGATATCAATATGTCTGGTTTCGACAATAATGCCACTGTAACGAGTGCTGATGATTTGGCTTCGGTTTGCGTAAATATCGAACACTCCTACCTTGGCGACCTTGAAATGTGGTTAGAATGCCCAAGCGGACAAACGGTAATTTTGTTTAACTCATTTGCTGGCGCAGGTCCTTTTGCAGGAGGATTTGGTGGTGGCGGCACGTTTTTAGGTGACGCCAACGATACCGGAAACGGAACACCAGGGATTGGTTTTACGTACTGTTTTTCATCAACAGACAATACTTGGGGCACAATGGCTCAAGAGTTGGCGAATGGCAATACAGTTCCAGTAAACTCATTTGCTCCTCCAGCTGGAAACGCCATGAATCCAGATGGTGTTTATACACCCGAACAAAGTTTTGACAACCTCATAGGATGCCCGTTGAACGGAGAATGGACACTTCACATTCAAGACAACTTGAGTATAGACGACGGTTATGTTTTCAATTGGTCGCTCAATTTCAACTCAGATTTATTCCCTGATACCGAGACATACCAAAACTATTTGGTAAACGATTATTGGGAAACAGACCCTACAATTATTTCAGTGCAAGACACGATGATTGTTATCTCTACCAACACACCGGGTTCATACGATTACACGTTCGTTGTTGAAGATAATTTTGGGTGTATTTACGACACTACTTTCACTGTTTTTGTAAAAGACCCGATCGTCTTAAATATACCTCCTCAAATTTGCCACGACACTTTGTATATGACAGAAAACACTGGATTTAGCGATGGTGTATGGTCTGTGTACAATTCTCCTGGACAACCTACTTTTGTTACACCAAACGACATCAATGCTATGGTTGTATTTCCAGAAGCTGGTGTATATAATTTGATTTATCAAGATTTAACTTGTCCCAATGGTGATACTGCAACAGTGGAGTTAATTGCCTTCCCTTATACGCAAGTCGGTGATGACACCATGTGTATTGGAGAGAATTATGTTTTACAAGCGGTTCAATTTGGATCAAACCAATACACTTGGAATACAGGTGCTACTGGTCCGAGCATTACTATCACTGAAGGCGGAAACTACACGGTTACTGTGAGCAATTTCTGTGGCAACTATTCGGAGACGGCAACAATAACTGCGATACTTTGTGATTTTGAGGTGCCGAATGTATTTAGCCCGAATGGTGATAGCGCAAATGATAACTTCCAATTGGTTTTTTCTGATGGCTTACAAGAATTCAATATTGTGATATTAAATCGTTGGGGGCAAATCATACGCGAATATGATGATCCTGCTTTCCAATGGGATGGAAAAGATGCAGCTGGCAACGATGTTGTTGAAGGTGTTTATTTCTACAAAGCCATTGGTACAATCTTTGGTGGAGAAGAGCTTGTTAAACAAGGGTTTGTTCAACTCGTTCGTCAATAACTGGTATAATCAATTAAACTCATAAATTATGAATCAATTCAAGTTTTTATTTTCGGCTGCTTCTATCATGTTTGCAGCTTTGGTTTTCGGTCAAACCACAACGGCAACTTTTTCATCGGATGCTGCCATTTGGCAAAAAACTGATGCAGGTAACGTATCAACATTTACTGTAAATGCCTCGTTGACTGATTTGGCGGTAATCAAAGAACGTTATGACGGCTTAGGCAATAGTGTCAAGTATTCTGTTGAATCGGTTGATGAAAACACGCACGTTATCACAATGACTTTTGACAAGGAAATTGGCAGTTCTTATTTGTATAAAATGTTAATGTACATTGGTTGTCAGACTGTTGTTGTAGGCGACAAGTCATACGACATCAATGAATTCAACATGTCATTTTTGAATTAATTTTGTATTTTTTAACCTTAAAACAAATTAATAATGAAAATTGCTAGACTAAGTGTTTTAATTCTATTGGCTGGAACTGTAAGTTTAAGTTCATGTAAGAAAAAAGGATGTACAGATGAAGCCGCAGTAAACTATAATGCCAGTGCCAAAAAAGATGACGGCACCTGTAATTTTAAGCCTGTAATTACGATTGTTGGCTCAAATCCCGTAAATGTTAGTGTAGGTTCTACATACACAGATGCAGGTGCAACGGCTTTCGTGAAGAACGAAGGTGCTGTCGATGTAACAACCGATCTATCACAGGTAAACACTGCTGCAGCTGGAGAATTTACTGTTACTTACACCGCGTCAAACACACATGGCACGACTACCGCAACAAGATTGGTAAAAGTGGTTTTGGGACAATCTACATACATGGGTAACTACACCGCAGAAAACACTTGTAATGCTGTTGATTTTCCTCATGTTGCTGAACCACAAATCGTGGCAGGCGCAAACAGCGATCAAGTACTCATCAACAATGCATTTACGGCTATCGGCGGCACGATTGTGATGAACATCAATGGTGCCGATGTAACTGTTCCAGGAACAAGTATTCCGATTGAAGTTTTAGGACAAACCGTGGGTACATTAGATTTTTCAGGAACTGGTACAATGAACGCAGCTGGCACTCAGATTGTGATGAATTACGATTGGACCCGCACAGGACTTATCGAAGGCAATGGTGTTTGTACAATCACTTACAACAAGTAAAAATGTCAAAAACTTCGGTAGCTCTCTTTTTATTATTTGGTCTTTGGGCTTGTGGCAATAAATCTCAGGTTCAAAACCCAGACAACAACAATTCAGATGTAACAGAGAATTGTGTGGAAAAAATAAAAGAAGATTGTGTGTGCACTTTAGAGTACAATCCCGTTTGTGGATGCAATGGCAAAACTTATGGCAACGCATGTTCGGCTGAGTGTCACGGAATAACAAAGTACACGCTAGGCGAATGTAAATAATGTGCTACCAAACATTTGAAAAACGCTCACAGCTTTTGTTGTGAGCGTTTTTTGTTATTCAGGCATGATGCGTTTCACACAAGAAATTATTTCTATTTTTGCAACAAATATGAATATCATGAAATTACAATTATTCTCTTTGACAACCCTACTCGCTTTGAGTTTGAATAGTGCATTAGCACAAACCACAAATCCTAGTGAAACTGCTGCCAATAAAAAGGTTCATGCGGGACTTTCATTGAGCAGTGGCATGTTGTTTACCAATTTTGAAACAAACACCGTTGAGCGTTCAGGATTAGGTGGGTTCTTTGGATTAGGCTTTGGATTCAATTACGCATTCACTAAGAATATTGGACTTTCTAGTGGATTGGAATTCCATTTTGAACGATTCTCTTTTGAAACTACAGGCACTACCGTTTTTCAATACGATTATTTTGATAGAGAAATTAAACAAAATAGAGATGGTATTGATGCTGAGAATTTCACCATGACTTTGGACAACAGAAAACAAAACACAGTTGCTGCGAATATTCCAATTATGCTTTTGTTTAGAACCAATATGATTGGTTATTTCAGATACTTCGGAAAGTTTGGTTTGAGAAATAGCATACTTTTGAGACAAAGGGTAAACGATGCTGGGATTTCAACAGAAAACCTTGGACAACAAATAAAACTTGAAGGCATGAGGGCTGCAAACGACTTGTTCTTTTTGAGAACATCTGCGGGTATTGCAGCGGGTACTGAATGGAATTTTGCTGCCACAACAAGTTTATCCATTGAAGCAGGTTTTTATTATGGATTTACACCCATTTTTAATGGCAATGGAAAAGAAAACAGAAACGGCAGCACCCTTTATGAAGTGAAAAATGGAGAACGGGTTTACAGAAGTTTCAAAGCCAACCAAAGTGTTTTTGAAATCAAAGCCATTTTGTTATTCTAAAACCTAAATTTTGAATTACACCGCTGTTTCAAGCCACATTGTAGATTGGTTAAAATCTTATGCTGAGCATGCCAGAATGAAGGGATTCGTAATTGGCATTTCAGGAGGAATTGATTCCGCGCTTACCTCATCACTTTGTGCATTAACCGGTATGGATGTGCTATGCCTAAACATGCCGATACACCAAAGAGCAGAAGAATATGATTTGGGCAATGCACACATCGAGAGTTTAAAAAGCAAATTTCCGAATGTCCGCGCACAAGAAGTCAATTTGACGGATACTTTTGAGTCTTTTCGTTTGGCGATACCTACCGACACCGCCAATCATGCCTTGTCCTTGGCCAACACCAGATCTAGGCTGCGCATGGTTACGCTTTACGCACTAGGACAACAAAACAGTCTATTGGTTGCAGGAACAGGCAACAAAGTTGAAGATTTTGGTATAGGCTTTTACACCAAATACGGCGATGGCGGTGTTGACCTGTCCCCTATTGCGGATTTGAATAAGACTCAAGTTTTTGCATTGGCAAAACATTTGGGCGTCATTGAGCCTATCCTTTTGGCCAAACCGACCGATGGACTTTGGGGAGATGGGCGAACAGATGAAGACCAAATTGGTGCTACCTATCCGGAATTAGAATGGGCGATGGATTTTTCAGGAGATGAATCCCTGCTTAGCGAAAGACAACAGGAAGTATTAAAAATTTACCGCAGATTCAATAGCATCAATCAGCATAAAATGTTGCCCATACCCGTTTGTGTTATTCCTGATGCTCTAAAATAGCATCTTATTCGCTTATGGTTAAACAAAATCTAATACGCCTTTCACAAGATGTAATGACTTGGCTTTTGCTCGGCACGGTTATCGGTGTGCCGATTGGATTGGCCTCAGCGCTATTTCTATATAGTCTTGATTTTGTGAGTCATTGGCGAGAATCGAACTTGTGGATCATCGTTTTTACGCCACTTGTTGGGTTGCTTATTGGTTATATTTATTCCAATCTTGGCAAATCTAGTGAGAGCGGTACCAATTTGATACTACAAGAATATTTCATTCCCAGCAAAACACTACCCAAACTGATGGCGCCACTAATATTGGTGAACACATTACTTTCGCATTTGGTGGGAGCCTCAGCCGGACGAGAAGGAACTGCCATACAGATGGGAGCAGCAATTGCCGACCGCTTTCACTTCTTGGGAGAAAAATTTCAACAAAATCGGGCTTTGTTCTTAACGGCAGGCATAGGCGCAGGTTTCGCTTCTCTGTTTGGCACGCCTTGGGCTGGAGCCATCTTTGCAATTGAACTATTGCGCAGTAAATCGATACCTTGGTCGGGAGTAATTCCTGCGTTGATTAGCTCCTTTGTGGCCTATTTCACGTGTTTGCTTACCAAAGCCCCACATACCCATTACAAAGCTGTGGAGGGCCTGCAATTTGATAGCACAACTTTGATTTACCTCTTTGCCGTTTCAGCGCTATTTGGTATGGTTGCGCTGTTGTATGTTTATGCCCACCAATTCTTCAAGTCGCTAGGTGTGGTGTTGGTGCGCAGTAATATATGGAGACCATTTTTTGGTGGCATTGTGATTTTTATAATTTTTGCAATCATGGGAAACACGCGCTTTATGGGATTGGGCATACCCAGTATTTTAGACAGTTTCGAAAACCATGCACCCTACTATGATTTTATGGTCAAGCTTTTACTTACCGCATTCACTTTGGCATTTGGCTTTAAAGGTGGAGAAGTAACGCCCTTGTTTTTCATTGGAGCCACCTTGGGCAGCGCCTTGAGCATGGTTGTGCCAATTCCAATTGCATTGATGGCAGCCGTGGGATTTTTAGCTGTTTTCGCTGGAGCAACCAAAACATACATCGCTTGCACAATCATGGGCATCGAATTATTTGGTTGGCCAGCTGCTCCATATTTTTTATTTGTGTGTTTTATTGCTGTCTTGTTTTCTGGCAAAATGAGTATATATGGCGACCATCCACCTAATAAAATAAGACTGTTTTAACGCTCATAATTAATGTAACCTTTTTTTAACTTTACGTTTGCACAAACATTGTTGTTTGAAGTAATTTTGTACTCTAATCGAACAGAAGTATTTTAATGCTGTTTTTTTGAAAATCAATACCATCGGCTTACTTTTTGATAGTGCGGCGCTGCATTAAAATATATGAGAATAAAAATAAATCGATAAACATCCTTTAAATCACATAAAATGAGAGTTTTTATTGCTAAAACAATAGTTGCGAGTCTTTTCTTTGCTTCTAATTTACTGCTCACTAGTCTTGGCTGGGGGCAGACATTTTACAACATGTCATCTGCTGACTATTCGCAAGATTTTTTAAACATTTCTGGTTGGACTAACAATTATGCCGCTGGGAGTGGAGCAGAAAATTGGAGAACAGCCACATCGGTTGGAAGCTCTACTTTAAATGCTACAAGTGTTTTTGTAACAGGAACCACTGGAGGTGTTCAAAAAGGCACAGAATCTATGATTATACTGGCTACAGGAACTAATAGCACGGGTACTGATTTATTGTTGGATTTTAGTGGTAGAAACGCAGGAACAATTTCCCTTGATTGGGTGAAAGTAGTGAATTCGGCAAGTGGAACTCCTAGGTCATCCGACATTAAAATCCAGTATAGCACCGATAACGGTTCAACTTTTTCTGATTTAACAGGCTATACAATACCACGAGTTTTGAATAATGCCACTGCTGAATCTGGAAGTTTAAGCGCAATCAGCTTACCTTCTGCGTTAAACAATCAATCTCAAGTTGTTATTCGGTTCTACGTATGGAATAATGGACAAACTGGAGGTTCTGGTAATCGTCCAAAAATTCAAATTGATAATATTTCTGTTACAAGTACTGCACCATCTGGCTGCACTGCCCCTACCACCCAAGCTTCAGCAATTACTTTTCCTAGTGTTACTACCAATGCAATGGATGTAAACTGGACCAATGGCAGCGGTGATGGTCGTGTTATAATTATGAATACTTCCAACAGTTTCACAACACCAGGCAATGGCTCAAACCCAACGGCAAACACTGTTTATGCAGGTTCTGGTCAGCAAGTGGTTTACAATGGTGCAGGGAATGGACCGATCTCAATTACCAACCTCACCCCCAACACTACGTATTGGTTCCGAGTGTACGAATTTTGTGACCCAGATAGAGTTTATCAAACGGCAACCAATACAGACAATCCCAATAGCGCTAGTACGCTAGCATGCGTGACTTCAACACATTTTTTTAGAAGTGTAGGTTCAGGCGATTGGAATTCTGTTTCGACTTGGGAGTCATCACCCAATCAAATTTCTTGGGGCACCCCTTCATGTGTTCCAGACTTCAATGCCAATGTTATTTCTATTGAAAATGGTCATATTGTAAGCATTACCAGCAACCTTGATGTCGATCAAGTTCTTGTTCAAACAGGAGGAACTTTGCGCCATGAAGCTGGTGTGTTGACCATAAGAAATGGTGCTGGTCACGATTTGATCATATCTAATACTGGTGTTCTTGAATATGCGGGTGGTCTGGCGCCAACTTATGCGAATGCAGATGCCAGAATCAGTGTTTCTGCTGGGGGCATTATCAGGGTTAGTACATCAACAAGCGGTTTGTCAGACAATTTAGCAGGTAACCTGAGTAGCAACCGCGTCATTTATAATAGCAATTCAGTTTTTGATTGGAACAACAATTTGGCTTTTGCATCTGCCAATCAAAATTACTTTCCTGATGTTGATGCGACTACACAACCTATCTTTCGTGTTTCGACTAATTCAGGAACAATAGGCGCTGGCAGTCCAACAGTCATAAATGGACTCTTTGAATGCAACGGAAATATTACGTTCAATTCGGCAGGAACAAAAACATTCAGAAACGGAATCGTTGGTACGGGCAATATTACTCAGGGAAGCACGTGCGGTACTTTTATCATCAATGGAGAAATTGCCTTTCTTGGTGGATCTGGGGTATTGAATCTGAACAACTCACCACTTTTCGTAAGCAATAATGCAACATTGGTGCTTACAAGTAATAAAACAATCAATACCACTGGTGCTACTCCTGTTGGTCAAATTCAGCTGGATAACGGAACTACCATCGACCTTGCACTTTATGAACTATCAGGCTCTGGAAGCGCATTATTGAACAGTACTGTAATCATCCGCACCTCCCACGCCAATGGCTTAGACGGAGCATTGAACAGTTTAGCAGCTGTTGATTTTGTAGCGCCATTCAATCAAACTTTAGATTTTTATGCCGCTGGTGTTCAAAATTCTGGTTTTGTGTCGCCAGGCGCATGTAGCAACCTGATAACAGGCGCGGGCACATGGTTGCAACTTGTTGAAAATTTAGATGTAAGCAACACGATTACCCTGAACAATGGTGCAAGAATTACAGTGACGGCTGGTGAAACATTGCGTTTAACCAATCCCGCTGTTTCTGCCCTTGTTGGCGGAAATTTGGTGGGTGCAACGAATTACATCCATGGACGTTTGCAACGAGCAACAACTACCGGCAACACCTATCAATTCCCATTGGGTTATCCGGGTTTCAATGCGCAAGGATTTACCATCACTGTTACAGGATCAGGAGAAATTTTTGGCAACATGGAAGCCAACACCTCTGCACCTTTGCTGGATTATGCGTATTGTGATTTGGAAACGCCAACAATTGCTGGTCAACAAATCGGTCAAGGTTTGCCTGTGCCTGATGGAATTTTGGATCAAATGTTCCTCGATTTGCAATCACCTACACAATGGGAAATTACCAATCCGGGGGGTGGCATCACCTCATACGATCTGGTGCTTTCCGCCAATGGCATGAACGATATTATGCCGGTTTCATCAAGTGGTGGAACACCCATTCGCTTTGTGATGAAAAACGGTGAACCAGGCAACACTGGCGTTTCGACAACGAGCACAGCAGAATTCCCGCAATTAGGTTTTGATGCTTGTCCAAATGGATATTCCTTAACGGGTATGACTGGTTTCTCTACATTCACAATTAATGGCTCATCGGCGCCAAATACAGCCCTTCCTGTAGAGTTTTTGTTCTTCACGGCATCATTAAACAATCAAAACGAAGTAGTCTTGAATTGGGCAACGGCTTCAGAATTGAACAACGACTTCTTTACTGTTGAACGCTCAGCGGATGGATTGACGTGGGAAGTTGTAACCACAGCCGCCGGAGCAGGCAACAGCATCCATAGAATTGACTATGCTGCATACGACTCGCGTCCGCTTTCTGGTATTTCTTACTACCGCTTAAAGCAAACAGACTATGACGGCGCTTTCGAATACTCGAATATCTTATCCGTTTTTAATGGAAATGAGGCCGTTCAACTTATCAAAGTCATCAACGTCATGGGACAAGAAGTTGAACAAAGCGCCAAAGGACTCGTAATTCTAGTGTTTAGCAACGGTGAAACATTGAAAATCATCAACGAATAATCTTTCGAAGATCTAAATGGTGAAAGGCGGAACTCATTTTTGATTCCGCTTTTTTGATTTCCCGACAATCAAAAACAAAGTAAACACATCAAATTGCTGAAATAACTACTTTTGCAACAAATTATTTTAAAATGAAAAATCGATATCTTTTAATTGCACTCGCTTTGATGTTCGCTTCTTGTGGTAGTATAGACGGCAAACCAGGAAATGCCTTTAATTTGTTTACCATAGAGGATGACAAAACATTTGGCGCCCAGGTGAATGCTGAAATTCTTTCAAAACCTCAAGAATTCCCTATTTTAGATCCAGTTCAATACAAAGAGGTTTATGATTATATCAATGGTATAAAAGAAACACTTTTGAACACGGGCGAAGTGCGCTATGCAAAAGAATTCAATTGGGAAATCAGAATTATTAACGACACCACATTGAATGCATTTTGCACACCAGGTGGATATATTTATTTCTACACCGGCATTCTTAAGTTTTTGGATTCAGAAGACGAATTGGCTGGCGTTTTGGGTCATGAAATTGCTCACGCTGATTTGCGCCACTCCACCAGTCAGATGACGAAAATGTTTGGGGTAAGCGTAATCTCTAGCTATCTTTTAGGAAACAACGAAATGGCCAATCAAATTACCCAAGCGCTTATTGGATTGAAGTTTTCACGTACGCACGAATCTGAAGCCGACTACAACTCAGTAAAATACCTCTGTAAAACGCCATACAACGCTGCTGGAGGATCCGGATTCTTTGAGAAAATATCAGCACTTGGAGGTGCCGGAGTACCAGAATTTTTGAGTACACACCCAAGTCCAGACAACAGAATCGAAGCTTTCCACAACCACAAAACAACATTTGGATGTCAAGGAAACGAAGATTTCAAAACAAGATACAAAACTGTAATGAGTAAATTGCCTTAGTGTTGAAAATCAAAGAAATCATACAGCACCTTGAGTCGCATGCGCCGCTTTCAACCCAAGAAAGCTACGACAACTCAGGACTCATTTGCGGCGATTCGAATGCAGTAATCTCGGGAATTCTACTTGCCTTGGACTGCACCGAAGCCATTGTAAATGAAGCCATTGAGAAGAAGTGTAATATGATTATTGCCCACCACCCTATTGTTTTCAAGGGACTTAAAAGTTTTACTGGGAAAAACTATGTTGAACGCACCTTAATAAAAGCCATCAAAAACGACATTGCGATTTATGCCCTCCATACCAATTTAGACAATTATCGTTTTGGTGTGAATTA
>Ga0169931_10006800_pt1 | contig 17129 bp, 16 predicted proteins | sample Kivu_15m_20L_FD_129675 | JGI IMG/M metagenome (GOLD analysis project Ga0169931, IMG submission 129675) | Freshwater microbial communities from Lake Kivu, Western Province, Rwanda to study Microbial Dark Matter (Phase II) - Kivu_15m_20L... | ecosystem: Environmental > Aquatic > Freshwater > Lake...
AAAATCTTAGGTGTGCCTTTGGTTGAAAACCAGCTCATGATGCGCGGAATGTCTTCTAGGTTTGTCGAACATTACCGGAATTATCCGGAGACGGTGCGCACGGTGGCTGGGATATCGGCCGATATTGGCTTTCTCCAAGGCTCAGTCAAGGTGGAAATTGGAAAGCGACTATCTGGAAAGGGTAATCACAGTTTCTTTGCGAGATTAAGCCTTGCAATAGACATTCTCCTGAGCTTATCCACGAAGCCCCTCACTTTGATTATTTTTTTGAGCTCAATAACGCTAGTTTGTACATTTTTGTTGTCTGTCTTCTACACCATAAATTTCTTCCTCCGCGAGATAGATCCCGGTTTCACAACCTTGGTCTTACTAGAGATCGGATTGGGTAACGTCATTATTTTGCTACTGGCAGTGGCTGGAACCTATTTGGCCAACATCTACAAGGAAGTCAGGCGTCGACCACTTTTCCATATTGACGAAAGGTTGAACTTTGAGTGATGTGATTCAAAACCAAATAGCGGCTTATCGGTCTTGTTTCTTGGAACATGGTTCGACACCACAGGGAACCCGTCAGAACAACAAAGAAACTCAGCGTGAGCGTTTCGAGCAGTTGATTAAGCCATTGATGGCCCACGTGTCTGGGCAATTCTCTGTTTGCGATGTTGGGGCTGGCGTTGCCGATTTTCATCATTTTCTTCTTAACAAAGAAATTCCTCACACTTACACGGGTGTTGAGATTGTTCAAGAAATGATAGACGCAGTTCATGCGGATAATCCAGAAATAAGAATTTTGAATAGAGACATTTTGGAGGAGGGATTTGATGAGGAATTTGACTTTCTCGTCGCTAACGGGGTTTTCAATTTCCCTGGCCAAACCTCTGTAGAAGAATGGGAATCTTTTGTCTTTTCTATGATCGAGAAAATGTATCGGTTGGCGAGGGTCGGGGTATCCTTCAACGCTCTGACTACTTATTCCACTTTTCGGGATTTGGATTTGTACTACCTTGACCCGTCTGTAGTTCTGGAATTTGTCCAACGTTCGCTAGGAAGACATTGCGAGATTCGAATGTCTTCTCCACTATTCGAAGTTACGTACACCGTGTTCAAGCCGGAGTCGATAAAACGAAGATACCCCCAAGCTGAATTCCAGAAGTATCATGCTCACTGACAAGCGACCTCGGGAAGTTTTGGTGATAGGGGCGGGGTTCACAGGCCTAGCCGCGGCCGTTGAACTTTGTCGCCTGAAAATTCCCTTCACGTTAGTGGAAAGGGAAAGGGAAATTGGTGGATTGTCCAAGACTTTTGTTCTGGAGGAAAAAAGGTTTGAGTTGGGGCCGCACATTTACTTCGACAAAGATTATGAGGTGACTGAGTACTGGAGGTCATTTCTTGGCGATAGCTTAAAATCTTACTCTCGCAACAACAGAATTTACTTCCGTGGTCAATTCATTAAGTCACCTTTGAGCGTTACGGATGCTATTTTTAAAATCGGTCTTTCTCGAGTGGTTCGCATTGTTTCATCTTTTTTCCTCGCTAAATGTAGGAAGTACAAGGTTGAGTCTGCCGAGGATTGGGTTATTTCGAATTTCGGTAAGGGTTTGTACGATTATTTTTTCAAGGTTTACAATGAAAAAATTTGGGGGCTGCCGTGTGACCAGATTTCAGCAAACTGGGCTGGGCAAAGGATTAAGTCAAATCTCGTGAGCCTAGTCTTCCAATCTCTAAGTCGGAAAAAAGTAACCGGATCGAAAACCTTTGATTTCCCTGATGAAGGGTCCGCGAGTCTTTCAAGAGCTCAATTAAAGACGATATTGGAATCGAACGTTTCCGAGGTCAAGTTAGGGAGCCAACCAACTGAGATTATACGAAATGGAAAATTTTTTGGTGTGTCTTTCACTGACGGGCATACAGCCTATTACAGTCATATAATTGCAACTTGTCATTTAGACGATTTGGCAGACATTATTCGGGGATTCGATATTGATTCAGAGAGGCTTCGTTCACTTACGGAGAAACTAATTTACCGGAATCTTATTGTTGTCAATTTTGTTTTCGATAAGAGACTTGTCAGAGGCTTCAACGAGCACTGGATTGATATCCACGATCCTAAGATAAAAGCTTTGAGAGTCACAAACTTTTCGAGTTTTGAAAAAAGCCACACCGAATCGAAATTGACCGGAATTGGAGTTGAATACAACTGCTTCGCCGCCGATTCTGAGTGGGCCTTACCAGACGAACGACTCATCCAGCTCGCTATAAAAGACTTGCACTCGATGAGCCTCGTGAACGGGGATCATCGCGTGGCTGCCGTAGTCAGAGTGGAGAGAGCTTATCCAGTGTATTTTACTGGCTTTGAGGAGACTCTGGAATCGATAATGGCTGAGTTTGAAAAGATTAAAGGGCTACAAATGGCCGGGCGCAATGCGATGTACCGATGGAACAATATGCATCATTCTGTTAAAACTGGCTTACTCGCTGCTCGAAACTGTGCTGGTGCAAATCACGACCTTGCCTCAGTGACGGGGATGATTACTTTCGGAAAAGAGGAGTGATTTCCTCGGCACAAAGAGTTGTTTTTTCCTCCCGATTTACTGAAACTGGCCGGCCCCATATCCTGTCTGATGTGTTAATAAGTTCCTGGGCTCTCGGCGTTGCATTGAGTAATAATGGACATAGTGATTCAGTGGCGGACAGCAGGTGTCAAAACTCGTGAAGTTCAATGCCATGAGTTAGATTCTCATGCGCGCATCAGAGAATTCTCTTACATACACTGTTCAAATTCGAACATTATTATACCTTAGTGTGGGCTAAAATTTTGTGATTATGTGTGGCAAACACATTATCATTTACTTCTTTATCAATTTAAATTTGTTTTTCTTAACACAAAAACTAAATGATAAGTCATACTTAAGCAAAGTAACGGATCAATAGCCATACGACTATTAACATGCCACTTTAAAGCAAAACCCAAGTCCAAGGTAACGGTATTTGGTTTTTTGAAATTTGTAGGAGACCTTTTTAAATCCGTTAGCGTCAGATTGGAGTAATTGATCTACGCCATTTATTTGAACTCGCCGAAACTTCGTGAACGAGTCACGATAGACGACACTTATTGGTTTTCCAATAAATCTTCCTTTACTAAATATTCAAATCTCACCCTACCATTTTTAGTAAAATTACCACATCCTCAACCTAATTATCGGCTGAGTTACGTACTTCATTCAAGAATAGAAATTTTCTCTTTCGAAAAAAGGAAGTAAAGCATTCTCAAGATTGTGCTCCACCATACACCGAAGTAACATCATTGGGGGTTATATATTTCAATTTCTCACCTTAACTCCACCAATTACTGTTTTCGAGGTACCAATTGATAGTCTCTCTAATTCCAAAATCAAAATCTCTCTCTTGTTTAAATCCAAGGCTAATAATTTTGCTCGAATCTATAGCATATCTAAAGTCATGACCTGGGCGATCTGAGACAAATTCAAAGAAATCCGCCTCTGCCACACGCATTTTTGTTGCAATTAGTCGGATTAAATCTAAGTTAGAAAGTCGGTTTCCAGTTCCGATATTGTAAATCTCTCCAGGATTACCTTTGTCCAGAACCAATTGAATCGCACGACAATTGTCTTGCACATGAATCCATTCCCTGATGTTTGAACCATCGCCATAAACTGGAACCCTGAGTTGGCGGGAAATTCTCTCGATTATCAGAGGAATGAGTTTCTCGAGATATTGATGCTTTCCAAAGTTGTTACAGCTCCGGGTCGTCCGCACGTCTAAGCCATAAGTTTTAAAGAAACTCCTAGCCAATAAATCAGAAGCTGCTTTACTAGCCGAGTATGGAGAATTAGGGAGGAGCCGATCATCTTCATTTGCAGCACCTTCAACTATTGACCCATAAACTTCATCGGTTGAGACATGGACGACTTTTCTTACACCAGCTTTTCGGCTAGCCTCAAGCACATTGAATGTACCTAAAACATTCGAGGTTACAAATACCGATCCGTTTTCGATTGAATGGTCAACATGAGATTCTGCTGCGAAATGAAGCACGACATCGTGTTCAGAAATCGAATCTTCTAAAGTCGATGCATCGCATATGTCACCTTTAATTATGGTCAATCGAGGATCATTACTAACTTCTTGGAAATTTTTCGGGTTTGCTGCATACGTGAATTTGTCGTAAATGGTCACGGCAGTTACACCTTCAACTTTATTCAAGAGGTGCTCAACGTAGTTTGAGCCAATAAAGCCTGCTCCACCCGTCACGAAATATCGCACTCTGAAAGACTAGTACAAGTTTCTAGGGTTCGGAGTAGGCTTTGTCCATGGCTACGTTTTTATTTACTGCAGATTTCCTTCCACTGGCTTTATGAAGGGAATTATCCTTGCTGGCGGGCTTGGTACAAGACTTAGCCCGCTTACGAAAGTTGCTAGCAAGCAGATGCTCCCGGTTTATGACAAGCCCTTAGTTTATTACCCTCTTTCCACTCTAATGCTGGCAAACATTAGAGAGATTTTGCTAATTGCAGCACCTAATCAGATTGAAAGATTTAAGGAATTATTAGGTGGCGGGCAAGAGTTTGGGATTAAGATTGCGTACAAAATTCAAAATAAACCAGCTGGTATTGCTGAGAGTTTGATACTAGCTGAAGAATTCTTGGAAGGTTCAAAATCTGCATTAGTCTTAGGCGATAATCTGTTTCACGGTCCTGGACTAGGTCGAAGACTAGAGGCATTTAATAATGTAAAAGGCGCGCAAATTTTTGGGTATCACGTTCAAGATCCAAGTCCATATGGCGTTGCGACCATTGACCAAAATGGAGTTGTAACTGCATTGAATGAAAAACCCATGAATTCACCATCAAAAATAGCGATTCCAGGACTCTATTTTTTTGATGATACTGCGCCTCGTCGTGCTCGAGAACTAAATCCAAGCTCCCGAGGTGAGTTGGAGATTCTCGAATTGTTAAAGTCGTATTTATCTGATGCCGCACTGAGTCTTGAAATGCTTCCTCGAGGTACAGCATGGTTTGATTCTGGAACTTTTGATGATTTGCATGAAGCCGGAATTTACGTCAAATTAATGCAAGAACGCACAGGTGAACGTGTCGGGGACCCTCTAGAAATTGCAAAATATCGGGGGTGGGTGATTTGATCCCCCTTAACAGGCCTTACGTACCTGAAATCTCAAAACAATATGTTTTAGAAGCGTTAGAAAGCAATCACCAACAAGGAGATGGACCATTCACCGCCAAAGCTTCAAAAATAATTTCGGATTTAGTTGGAGGAAGTCACGTACTCTTAACTCCTTCTTGCACACATGCACTAGAGATGGCAAGCATGCTCTCAAACATAGGTCCGGGTGATGAAGTTATTCTACCTTCCTACACATTTACCTCTGCAGCCACCGCAGTGACCAAATTTGGAGCCACTCCTGTTTTTGTAGATATTGAAAGCAGTACAAAAGGAATTAACATCCAGCAAGTACATGAAGTTATAACTTCTAAAACTAAAGCAATCTCGTGGGTCAATTATGCAGGAATAGTGCCTGATGTGGAAAAACTACAAAACCTAGCCCGTGACTATGACTTGATACTCATTGAGGACAATGCCCATGGGTTAGGCGGCAAATTTAAAGGAAAACCCCTAGGTAGTTTTGGTGATTTCGCTACCCAAAGCTTCCATGCCTCTAAAAATATTCAGTGTGGGGAAGGTGGAGCACTTATTATCAACAACCAAAAATTTATTGAAAGAGCAGAGATAATTAGAGAAAAAGGTACGAATAGGTCAAGATTTATGAGAGGAGAAATACAAAAGTATCAATGGGTCGACCACGGAAGCAGCTATCTTTTGGCTGAGAATTTAGCAGCTATTTTATTGGGACAATTAGAGCAGATAAAAGAGATTCAGATAAAGCGGGACTGTATATTTGACCGGTATTGTCAAGAATTATGCAATTGGGCGGTAGAAAACAACTTTGAGTTGAGCTTTACTCGTACTTCCGATTTACATACCGCTCACATGTTCTATATGGTAGCAAAAACACAACAATCTAGAGATTTGTTGATACAGAAGCTACACAGATTAGGAATTCAGGCATCTTTTCATTATCAATCTTTAGCAGACTCGATTATGGGATCAAAGTATGGACCTCCTGCAAGCCCCCTACAAATCTCGCGACGGATGTCAAGCCAACTTCTTCGATTACCTTTATACTTTGGATTAGACACAGAGAATCAAAGTAAAGTAATCGAGGGTATAGTTTCGTGAGAATTTCTCAAGTTTTTAATAATCCAAATTTGTATAATTTGTTTCAACTTGGTATTCAAAAAAGGGGAACAAAAGAATTTCTTAATAGTGCAATTTTAAATTCCGAGTCTATAGAAAGAGTCTTGGATTTTGGATCTGGAATTGGACATCATTCTCAGTTGTTTCAGGGCAAGCAGTATTTAGGAATTGAACCATCGGAGGCTTGCGTACTTTCAGCAAAGAGATTATACAAAGACTCAAGCGCTACATTTCTGGTAGGTGACCATACGGCTCTGAAGTCCTTGCCTGAAGGCACATTTGATTTAATTTTTGCAATTGGCGTACTGCACCACATGAATGATTTATTTTTTTACGAATTTGTTGATCAAGCTTTTCGTCTGCTAAAACCAGGAGCTCGGCTAATGACATTTGACCCTGTGTTACACCGGTACCAATCTAAACTATCAAGATGGGTAGTAAAGCAGGATAGAGGACAGTGGGTTCGCACAGAAAATGAGTACCTTGCAGTGATTGAAAGATGTTTCTTAAATAATACTGATTCAAAGATATATTCTAGATTACTCAGAATTCCGTATGACCATATTTTGATGGATACAACCAAACCTCTATAGCTAAATTTCTTAATATCATTTGTGAAGCAGATTGGTGTTCTAGGAACTCTCGAAGATAAGCAAGACCCTTTCTTTATTGAGTGGAAATCAATTAATTACCTATCAAAAAATGGCAAGGCGGTTGCTGAAATAGTAAAGATTAAAATCTCAGTTGATGAGAAGACAATTGAAGAGGGGCTAGGCTCAGATCTATCGAGGCTTTTGATGGTGTTGAAGTTCAGTGAGTTGATCCAGCAGTAAACAATGGAGAAACGGGACTTGTAGCTGTTCATCTGGCAACGCCTAGCGGCGATATACGGTTGGATTAATTTTAATGATTCAAAGCTTTAAAGCATTGCCGCCATAGCTCAGCCGGTAGAGTGGCTCTCGTAAAGCGAAGGTCGCGGGTTCGATTCCCGCGGGCGGCCCTAACTCTCAGATCCGAAATGAGTAAGAAATCTAAAAGCTTCTCCCATTCATGTGTTTTTTGTGAAGATAGAAAGTATTAAGAACTGTCGCTTCAAACGATTTATGACGCATCAGCGGGATTATTGCGAGTGGGTAACGTAGAATATGTATCGATGGCGAAGAACACCGGCCCGTGTTTGAACGAAGGCGAGGTTTATAAGGAAATAGTGTTTGGTTTTCTCACGCACCACACGAGGATTTACTACCTTCGGAAACAGGTTCAATGAAATTGCGCAGTTCGATCAAATTAACGAATACATTGGTGAAAATTTCCAGTTTTTTAATGGTAGCAACCATGATCTTGGTATCCACATATAGAGTTTTCTTCAAACTAGAAATGACTGACGAAGGATACTATCTCTTAGCAGCAAAATATGGGAACGAGGTTATAGGAAATTTTTTTGCAATCCCAAACCACTTGATGTGGTCCTTATCGGGTTCGAACTTGACTATATTTCGGTTCATTGGTCTTATGATCATCTTCGGAAGTTCAATTCTATTTTCAAGCTCACTCGAGAAAGTCGTGAGATTTGTTTTCAAGGCTGAATTCGTTCAAGCAAAATTCCCTAACAGATTATTGATTCATTGCATTCCCGGATTTATTTATACTTTATCGGTAGAAATTTCAACCCCAAGCTACAATACAATATCGTTTGCTGCACTTTATTGTGTTGGAGCCTGCGTTCTGAGTACTTTAGTCTCTGGAAAAAGAATTTATAGAAAAGGTGCTTATGTTGCTGTCGGGCTATTATCTTTTATTGGATTTCTAGGGAAACCTTTTGTTCTAATAGGTTGCTTGATAATGATTGCAATGACTGGCATGAGGCGAATTATCGAAGCGGTTTTGGGGGTTCTAATTGGAATACTTTTCTTTCCAATATTCTCTCAAAGAAACACTTCGTTTATCGATAATTTTGTCATTTCTCGTGAATTGGCCTACAAAGTTAGCACTGGATATGAGACCTCAAACCTGATATCAGATGCTTTGAACTCTATACGATACTCGGTTGGTGGATTTTTCGTGACCGAAGTCAAGGATTTGGGTAACTGGCTGGTCCTTCTGATTATAATTGTGGTTTTGCTAAAGCAGCGAAATTACTCTATTTTGTTGAATTTGGAATTGATCGCCCTTTGGGTAATCATCAAGTGTAGCTTAGTGCGCTTTGAAGAGTCTCGAAATGGCATCATCTATGTGGTTTTATTGGTGATTTGTCTTAGAATTTTACAACTCACGAAACTGAAGAGTCTTGGTGTGAGCGAAACTAGTATGTTGCTTTGTGCAACGGCAATTGTTCTGATCATACCCCCATTCTTTGCCTTCGGGACTATGGCAGGTGGTTTAATGCCAAAATGGGGTCAGGCAGCAGGAATTGTTTTGTCATTATTTCTCATCTTATCGCTCTATGCGGAACAATTATTACCAAGAAAACAAAGCTTCTCCTTCAAAATTAATTATCTTTTGACAATTCTTGTCCTTATCGGCCAGATAGCATATGTGTTCATCAATCCTCAACATACCTCTGGAGGAATTAAAAGGAACACATCTCTCGTTTATCAGTCAATAAGTCCAATTTGGATTGAAGAAAAACAGAGACAGCTATTCAAAATTGTCGAGGAAACCAAGCTGCAATCAGAATATATCAACGCCGTCAAAAGAGATGCTATTTTGTTAGATTTGACCGATTTCCAAACAACCTTAGCTTGGATAATCGGACTTCGTACAGCGAAAACAATTGTTATGTTAAGTCCAGAACAATCTCCAGGTAAATTGGGGCAGCAAGCCGACATAGAGTTCTTGAAATTTGCGCTGCTACAGCAGAAGAAATTTGAACCTGGTTCTCTGGATAGTCCTATAATCTTGTTGTCTAAAGAATTCTCAAATTGTTCTTGGGAGACGAACAAGTGTAAATTGAAAGGCTCACTTTCTGGTATAGAAAAAGTTATTTCTCAATTCATCAAGGGATATCCTATGAGTTACTCAGTCATTGCTGAACTTGACGAAAACATCTTGATCGTCAAAGAATAAGAACTCATTAGATTTGGTCATGAAACATCACTCTGAACTTCTATGAAGTGCCGTATAATTTTGGATTTTATTCAAAGCGCCGACAATGTCGTGCAAATCAATACTAGCCAGAAACATTGTTGGGAGCTCCCACCACTTCGAATTTACTAAACGCTCTACGATATCATTAGGAAATCTAAATTTGAGAAGCTTTGCAGGGTTTCCGACGTAGACACCATAAGGCTTCGTAGCCTTAGTGAGAACCGAACCTGCTCCAATAGTTGACCCAACACCTAGAGTAATTCCGGCTTTTATCACACAGTTTGCTCCAATCCAAATGTCTGCTTGAAGAGTTGTTCTTTTGTAGTGGGGTTTTGAATTGGCAATTTCACTGCCCAGAGTTTCTACTTGAAGACATTTATCCAAGTTTTGTCCCCAGAGGAACGATGATTGACTCAAAGAATCTAGCGGATGCTCAAACCCTCCTAACGAAGATCTCGGACCAATATGACAATACGGAGCAAGATCAGTATCATTTACATACGAGAATGAACCAATACCACACGGCCCTTTTGTTGTACTTCTATTTAGACCGGAAAATCGCTCCATGTATAGACCGTCTGAAACACTGCTATTTCTGATTTCTGCGCCAGTTTCCAAGAAAATATTTGGATTGCTTAAACGTAAGCTATCTGGCGATGAATTAACTACATGATCTTTAAATACAGTTTCATAAGACACAAGAGTGAGTTTACCATCATCATTACCACACAGGTTTATACTGGCTCAAGTCAGGTTTGGTGGAAAGGTAAGTATGTCAAGTTTTGATACAGATCGTCAAGCAGTTTATGACTCAGACCTAGTGTTGAAAATGGCTCGAAATCACGTTAATTTATTTGAGAAAGTAGTTGATATTGAATTCTTGAAAAATCTTGAGCAAGTGCGTGACTATACGATGCTTTCTATTGAGAGATTATATGATTTATATTTGACGGTGAATTACTTGAATGCGGCGAAAATTACAGGCGACATTCTTGAGATAGGCACTTGGCGCGGAGGGGCTCTAGCGCTGGCCCTCTTAAGTGATACTACCGAGTCCAGGAAAGTTATTGGATTTGATACATTTGACGGACATGCCGCTCCAAATGAAGATGAATATGACGTACGGGGAGATAATATGCGAAAGCGCTGGGACTCTGTGACCGCTCGTGGGGCCAAGATGGCCTTTGCAGACTTTGATGAATGCAATGCGTTTCTCCATAGAATTGCATCCAGAAATATAAATCGATATGAGATTATCAAGGGTGACTTCAAAGAAACGGCCTTGAATTTTCCCGATACACCTCTTTCAATTCTCAGAGTAGATTGTGATTGGTACCCTGAATCTTTATTCAGCTTAGAAAAGTTTTGGCCAATGTTAAAGGTCGGAGGCTTTCTCATACTTGATGATTACGGACACCACTCAGGGCAAAAGAGAGCATTTCATACTTTTTTCAATTGGCCAGTCAAGTACACCCATGTGGATTACTCATGCATCACTATCCAAAAGATATCTTGAAGGTCCAGAAGATAATTTGGATCTAGACTGAAGCAAGGCTCACTCTCAATTTGGCCTTTTAAGTGCTTTCTCTATTGCTTGTATAAGAATGTCCAAACTCAAACCCAAGGAGGAGAGTACGTCGGCGTGTGTCCCATAAGTATGAGAGAAGCGGTGTTCTAGAGCGACGCTAGTGATAGTATTCGGTCTGCAGGTCTTTTTTGCATATTCGTTTACTCTCATGGCTAATCCGCCATAATATATGTGCTCCTCTAGGACTATTACTTCTTTATATGTATTAAGCAATAAATCCAACCCATCCAAGTCAAGTGGTTGGATTGTGGAACTGACATAAATGGAAGGGGCAGTATTGAATTTCTTTGAAATTTCATCTCGAGCCTCAATGGCCAATTTGGTAATTGGGCCATAAGTGAGAATGCAAATATTCTCGCCTGGCATTAAACGCCGGATTTTCCCAAATATCCAAGGTTCACTTATTGTGTCTGTAAGAATGGGCTCACCCGCCTTGCCAAGCCTTAAGTAAACAGGACCCAAATTCTGCACCGCACACCACCTTGTTGCTGCTTCGACTTCAAGAGGATCTACAGGGGCAAGAATTATCATATTAGGTATAGTGCTAGCTACAGCGATATCTTCCATGGCATGGTGAGTCGCACCCAAAGTTGAATAAGAAACACCCCCGCCGATTCCTACGATAGTCACAGGTAAATCTTGATAAGAAATATCATCACGGATAAATTCAAAAGGTCTGTAGAGAGCGAAAGAAGCAATTGTGTAAACAAACGGTCGGTGACCTCTTTGTGCCATTCCAGCCGCCATCCCTAGCATAATCTGTTCAGCGACCCCAGTATTGATAAATCTCTCTGGAAATTCGCCACGAAATTTAGCAATTGAGCCAGCAGGCGATATATCTGCGACAATAATGCAAAGATTCTTATCTGTTTTACAAAGTTGATAAAAGGTATCAGCTAACCTATTCCTCATGAAGGAAACTTTAATAACTCAGACAAGGCTTTTTCGTATTCTTCAGAATTTGGCGATCTGTAGTGCCAAATTGCAACATCTTGCATGAAGGAAACACCCTTACCTTTAATTGTTTGTCCAATCACAACAAACGGCTTTTTTCGACTTCTCTTCCCTGTAGCCTCAATAATGGCGTGTGGATCATGGCCATTTACAACAACCGCTTCCCAACCAAAAGCTTTAAACTTAGCCTCTAAGGGGGCGAAAGCTGGATGTCCGACACTTAATTTCTCCAACCCGCCAAAGTCGTTGTAATCTACAAAAGCTATAATGTTAGTTAAGTTGAGGTTTGCCGCCATCATTACTGCTTCCCAAGAAGAGCCCTCTTGAAGTTCTCCATCAGAAAGTAAACAATAAATCTGTAGGTCAGTTCCTTTCAGTCTTTCCGCGTAGGCTTGGCCAACGGCCAAACCTAGTCCATGGCCAAGGGAACCTGTAGAAGCGTGCACTCCGGGAGTTCCATAGTCGGGATGTGCACCGAGAATTCCGGCAGGCTTGCAATACCTATTTAATTCTTCAGTGGAAATAATCCCTAGTCCTTCGAGGATAACGTATTGCGCCATACAACCATGGCCTTTCGACATGATAAAGATGTCACGTGGAAAAAGTCCATCCGTTTTCATCAGATTGAAATAGCATGAATCAACAATTTCGATACAGGAAAATGCTGGCGCAATATGTAGCGCCGAGACGCTTTGAGATATTTCAAGAATTCTTCGACGCCATAGTCGACACCGATCTTGACTGGTAAGCGTAAACAAATTCCTATTCACGGATGTATTCTCAGTTATCCACGAAGTGTGTACTCAGTTGAAAGTTTAGACAACTCAGGAAGATACTTGCGACCCCAGACAACCATCTCGTCTAGACCCTCTTTCCAACTGATTTCTGGAGTCCAACCCAAATCTCTTTTAATTTTACTTGAATCCAACCAGTATCGAGAATCTTGTCCGAGTCGATCTTCTGTGACTTCACAAACGTCATTAAATTCTTTACCTAGTGCATTCGCAGTCATTTCAACAACACTGCGTATAGACGTAGGAAATTCTGGGCCGACATTGTAGATTTCTCCCAACGGGGCATTTTCGGCAACTAGATGGATTGCCCTACCTAAATCTCTCGCGTGGATATAAGATTTTTCAGCTCGACCTCCACCCTGCAAAGGAAGTTTTCTATTCGTGAGGCCACACACCACAGCTTTGGGGATGACTCGATGCAAAAGTTGACCGGGACAATAGGCGTTTGATGGTCTCAAGATATTCATGGGGAAATCTTTATACTTATAAATAGATTCAAGGTACATGTCAAATGCCACCTTAGAGGCGGCATATGGACTCGAGGGTTTGATAGGTTCTGTTTCTTTTGCCGGAGATTCAACAGAGCCATACATTTCTGAGGTTCCAATCTGTATGAACCGTTTCAGCCAAGATCGAGACATTAATTCTTCTGCCAAACGAGCCAATCCCATGGAGTTGGTTTCGAAGAATCGCCAAGAGTGCTTCCAAGAGACTGCACCTTCACCTTGAGCAGCAAAGTTAATGACAATCTCAGGTTGCTCGCGGTCAAGTAGCTCGAGCAATAGATCTAATTCATAGGTCAGGTGAAATGCGTAATACTCATAAGGACTTCGATCTTGAATTCCTAAAGAGAAGGGTTCACCTCTAAGGGGATTTCGCCCGATTCCGATGACTTTTTTGGGCGAAGCATGATCCAGGAGATATTTTGCAGTATGAATTCCAAAACTTCCGCCCCCACCTAAAACTGCATAAGTTTTTCCCAAGCCCTTACCTTCCTCATGAGTAAATCATTTAATGATTGTCCAACTATAATCTCCAGTATAGCCAGCTTCTTCGAAGACATCTAGCCAACCTTTGGGATAGTCGTGGAACTTTGCCGTCAATACCCAGTTTTCAAAGACTTCCTTCTCATGCGGCGTCGTGTAACTGTCAACAACGATGTAACTTGGCCCCTTTGAAACTCGCTGTATTTCTCTCAGCGCCTGCACTAAGTGGCTGCGATCGAGGTTATGTAGTGTGTTTATTGACACAACTAAATCAAAGGAATTATCAGGAAACAATAACTTAGTTGCACTCCCTTGATAAATTCTACCAACAACTTCTGGATGACAATTTTTAATTGCGTACTCTGAAATATCGATTCCAAATACATTTAATTCTGGAATCTGATCCTGAAAATCCTTTACCAAAAAACCTTTTGCGCATCCGATATCAAGAATTCTCATTCCACCCGCGATGCCATATTGTTCAATCAAATCACGGACAACTGAGCGCCATCGACCATCGTATTTATAACCACCATATCCGTAGTCACGCGAGCCATCGAAATACTCCTGCCCAAATTGACGCGCTATTTTGATAATCTCATCACTTTTTACATGGCTTCTCTCGGAAATCTTTCTTTCGCTCTTCGGTAATGACTTCAGATGATCAATCTCACGTCCCATATCTATTTCCTCCCGAATTTATAATGGCTTAATTCAAGACCTTCATTCAAACTTGTAAAAACGAACTCCGGAAATAATTCACCCATTCTTTTATTTGAGAATTTTCTTATTCCTAGATGTGGCGGTGGACTTACTCGGGGAAGGAAATTAATAGATATGTTTGGAATTTGCTGAGCAATTAACTCGGCAATCTGGAGAAAAGAAGACACCTTTCCCGTGGTTGCATTAAGCACTCCGGTAACTCTATTTAAGCTGGCCTGTGCAACAATTTCTGCAACATCATCAATATAGATATGATCTCGAAGTTCTTCACCACGACCGTAAAGTGAAATGACTCCGTGGGTGCTAGCTTCCCTTATAAACTTATTGGGGCCGTAACCTCCATGGGGATCTTGCGGACCAAATATCAAAGTAGGGCGCACATGAAGGACTTGTTCACCGAATGATGCATTTAATGCTATCTCACGCACAAGGTGCATGCAGCCATGAAGCGAGGTGGGACCCAAGGGAGAATCCTCACAAATCGCTTCTAAAGAATCTGAAAAGACTGCATCAGAGCTAATATTCACAATATAACGGAATCCTCTATTTGAAAAGTTTAGCAAGAAATTCTCTAAAATTGCCATGTTCTCTTGGTATCCATGAAAACTTTTGACAGGAGCTTGTGCAGCTGCAAAAATTAAGATGTCGTTTTCATTAAGCAAATTGTTTTGATGTCACAGCGATTTGGATAAAAAATCATGATCTTTCTTTGTGACTCTGATTGTAGTGATACCTTTTTTTTCTAAATTTGAGGCAACAGCGTTTCCCACAAAGCCATTAGAACCAAAGACGACGTAACGATATTTCAATGTACTCATGAACTGGCGTTTGCATTTCCTAGAACTACGAGAGAAACCGAGGGCGGAAGTTCCACATCCATCACAATGCAAGAATAAGGGTCAACTATCAATGATCCATTGAATACACGCAAGACATCAGATAAATTCTTTTTAAAGTGTCCCCAAGGAGTTAATATGAATAAAGCATCGACTTTTGCAAGCATGGCCATGTGATCCTCAGCTAACGTTGAATTTGGATTGGAAATTGGCAGTGACTTAACCAAAGGATCAAAAGCTACAACTTGCATATTGTTTGGCAACGACTTAAGAAATTCCACAGAGGGAGAATTCTTCATTGAATCGGTATTTTCCTTATAACTAAGCCCCCAAAGTCCAATCACATTTTGATTCCTTTTACTTTTTTCAATTAACTCTCGCACGTATTTTTGCGCCCAACCCTTTTGGTATGTGCTCATCTCTAGTATGACTTTTGCAAATTTCTCGCACTGGGAATGACTTGTTGCAGCAACTTTTCTTAAAGCGTTTATATCTCTCTCTAGATTTCCCCCCGATATTCCAAGACCTGGCGACAAATAGGCAAATTTCCCAATTCGCTGGTCAAGCTTAAGAGCGGGCGTCACTTCATTCCAGTTTGCCCCAACAATCTCACAAATCTCCGATAAGAAATTTGTTGAGGTAATAGTTGAAGCAAGAAAGAAATTTATCGCCATTTTGCATAATTCTGCAGATTTATAGCTCATCGTGAATTTAGGACAATCAAATGTTTGAAGAGTTAAAAGATAATTTGCGGGCAACTTTGCGGTTGTGGAAGTAAATCCTATGATGATACGTTCAGGAGCAATCGCTCGACTTATAGCATTTCCAAAAACCAGAGTTTCAACCTGATAAATCAAAATGCGACTCATAGACTTTGATTTTGTTTCACAAAATCCTATAGGAATTTGACTCAAAATTATCAAAGGCACATGTGATGGGAGAACAGAGTCCATTTGTTCAATCAACTGTTCTAAATTATCTAAAATAGCGTTGCCATGTTCATCTGTCGCTACATCAAGCGAGAGAAAAGCCAGGTCACAAAGTGAAGCATCTTCCAATTTATTTGAATACGTAATTCTTTCCTTATTAGTTAGCGCTAATTCATCAAGACCCGGCTCATTAATTGGAAATAAACCATTCTGCAGATTCAAAACAAGAGACTGCGAAGGGTCATAACACAGTACGTCAAATCCCTGATGTGCGTAAACAGTTGAGTAAACCAGCCCAAGGTGAGACATACCAAAAAAACTTAATTTTGTGCTAGTCATGGCTCGATAAATTCCGATAAGCCACCAAGTTTTTTTTGAATTTCAAAATCAACGCCCTCATCGTGGTAAGATCTGTTTTGTACTAAATCCTTAAAGTATTCATATTCTAATTTCCAGGTAGGGTCACCAGAAGGGAAGACATGCGACTCTTCTAAAGGTACTCCGCTCGGCAGAACTCGTTTTCGAAGTTTAACTTCAGAATCACCCCATTTACAAAGACCATTAATATGAAAACTTCCATTTTCGCCGTAAATATCGCAAACAAAGGTATTTCGCCAAGCGCATAGTGAAACCTCTAAAGAAACTAACATTCGAGAATTGTGGCTCACAAGAATTCCGTGATCAGGAGCCAGATTCTCAAAATTTGATGCATTGACCAATGAAAAGTCAAGAGAACTGTCAGGAAACCAATAAGAGAGAGTGTCAAGTAAGTGAGGAACCAAATCCTCTATCACTCCTAGCCCAGTGTCACGCCAACTAGAATTCTTAACCAACCTTGCAGTTCCGTTACCATATATAAGGCGAACAAAGTAGATCTTACCTAGTTGCTCGCTTCTGATTTGTTCCTTGAGAAAAGAAATACAAGGCTCAAATCGGTG
>Ga0169931_10006801_pt1 | contig 17129 bp, 19 predicted proteins | sample Kivu_15m_20L_FD_129675 | JGI IMG/M metagenome (GOLD analysis project Ga0169931, IMG submission 129675) | Freshwater microbial communities from Lake Kivu, Western Province, Rwanda to study Microbial Dark Matter (Phase II) - Kivu_15m_20L... | ecosystem: Environmental > Aquatic > Freshwater > Lake...
AGGCCGAGGCGATGTCGGAGCCCAAATCGCAGCCCAAACCGGAGCAGAAACCCGAGACCAAGCCCGAGCCGAAGCCCGTGGAAGAGAAGAAGGGCTTGTTCGGTTCGATATTCGGCAAGAAGAAATGAGCCTGCGCTGCGGGATCGTGGGCCTGCCGAACGTGGGTAAGTCCACGCTGTTCAATGCCCTTACCAAGTCCGGCATCGCGGCGGAGAACTATCCGTTCTGCACCATCGAGCCCAACGTCGGCATCGTCGAGGTGCCCGATCCGCGCCTGGCGGGGCTGGCCTCGCTTGAAAATCCGCAGAAGGTAATCCCCGCCGCGGTGGAGTTCGTCGATATTGCGGGCCTGGTAGCCGGAGCCTCCAAGGGCGAGGGCTTGGGCAACCAGTTTCTCGCCAATATCCGCGAGACGGATGCCATCGTCCACGTTGTGCGCTGCTTCGAGGATCCGAACGTGATCCACGTGGCCGGCAAGGTGGACCCGATCTCGGACATCGAGGTCATCAATACCGAGCTGGCCCTAGCAGACCTGGCCGCGGTCGGCAAGCACCTTGCGAGGCATTCCAAGGTCGCGAAGGTGGCGGGCGACAAGGACGCGGTGCGCCTGGTCGCGGTGCTGGAGAAGGCTGAAAAAGCCCTTGACCGGGGCAAGCCGGTACGCTCGCTCGACTGGTCGAAGGAAGAGCTGTTTGTCCTCAAGCCGCTGTTCCTGCTCACCATGAAGCCGACCATGTACGTGGCCAACGTCGCGGAGGGTGGCTTCAAGGACAACCCGCTGCTCGCCGTGGTCGAAGCGTACGCAAAGAAGGAAGGCGCGCCGGTGGTGGCCATTTGCGCCGCGATGGAATCGCAGATCGCCGACATGTCCGACGAGGACAAGAAAATGTTCCTCGTCGACATGGGCATGGAGGAGCCGGGTCTCGCGCGCGTCATCCGTGCCGGCTACAGGCTGCTCGGGCTGCAGACCTACTTCACCGCAGGGCCGAAGGAAGTGAGGGCCTGGACCGTGCCGGTGGGCGCCACCGCGCCGCAGGCCGCGGGCGTGATCCACACCGACTTCGAGCGCGGTTTCATTCGTGCCGAGGTCACCGCCTACGATGACTACGTCGCCTGCAAGGGCGAGGTCGGCGCGAAGGACGCGGGCAAACTGCGGGTGGAGGGGAAGGATTACGTGGTGCGCGACGGCGACGTCATGCACTTCCGCTTCAACGTCTGATACGTCTGATCGTCGGATGGCAGGGCTATGGAGTCTGCCACCCCAGGACCCGGTCGCCGTTCTCGATTCAACGTTCATCACGCCCATCCGGAGATCCGAATGCCAAAGTTCGCCGCCAACCTGACGATGCTGTTCAACGAGGTGCCGTTCCTCGATCGCTTCGAGCAAGCCGGCAAGGCAGGCTTCGACGCCGTCGAATTCCTGTTCCCCTACGCGTCGAGTGAGCCGCTGGCTTGCCGCCGCGCTCGCGTGCATGGCGGCGGGTGCCGCGGGTGTACAACTGCTGGATTTCTCGGAGGTCGAGAAGCGGGCGCTGCTGCGCCACGGGCCATGGCCTGCGCCGTGGCCGGCAGACCCCACCAATCGCGCCTCAGGGCTGCCGCAGGCCATCGCTCTGGGCGAGCGGCTGTTCTTCGATCCCCGCTTGTCGGCGGGCGGCAAGGTCCTGTGCGCCACCTGCTATGTGCCGTTCCGCGGCTGGCAGGATGCGCGTGCCCGTGCGCTGGGCCTGGCCGAAGTCGAGCGCAACACCTCCAGCCTGTTCAGCGTGCGCTACAACCGCTGGCACGGCTGGGACGGCGCGGGCGATTTGCTCTGGGCGCAGAGCATCCGGCCGATCCTCGATGCGCGCGAGATGGGCGGCAGCGCGGCGCAGGCGGCGGCGCTGGTGCGCGGCGATACCGACTACGCCTGCCGCTACCGCCAGGTGTTTGGCGCCGCGCCGCCGGCCCAGGACGAGGCCTTGCTTGCAGGCATCGGCAAGGCGCTGGCCGCCTACCAGGAGACGCTGGTCAGCGGGCGCTCGCCGTTTGACGATTTTCGTGATGCGCTAGCCTCGGGTGACGCCGCGGCTGCGGCACGCTACCCGCTGGGGGCGCAGCGTGGCGCGCGGTTGTTCGTCGGCAAGGGCGCGTGCAATCTGTGCCACATCGGCCCGACGTTCTCCAACGGCGAATTCCACGATGTCGGCGTGCCCTTCTTCAATCCGGACTGCAGCGTGGATCCGGGCCGGCACGGCGGCGTTCGCCGCCTGCTGGCGAATCCGTTCAATCTGCTGGGGCCATACAGCGACGCGCGGGGGGGGCGAGGCGAGCGTGACGACCCGCCACGTGTCCCTCGAGCATCGCAACTTCGGCGAATTCAAGGTGCCGACGCTACGCAATGTCGCCGTCACCGGGCCGTACATGCACAACGGCGGCCTGGCGACCCTGGCGGAAGTGGTGCGCCACTACTCGGAGCTGAACATGGAACGCTTGCACGCCGATGGCGACAGCCTGCTCAGGCCCCTGAGGCTGTCCGCGCAGGAGTCCACGGACCTGGTAGCGTTCCTCGAACCACTCACGGAACGCGCCAGCGCGCTCGCGCCCAGGCGTCCAGTCGAACCTTGCCGACCATGACAGGTGCCACCGGGGGGCTGCCTCGGCAGCCGCGCAGGCGGAGAAGCTTGATCCCAAGAAAGCAATGGTTTGTCCCGCGCTGTCATGAACCCGTAACAAGCGCTGACTAGACTGCCGCCACTTCCAACGTGAAAGGCGAGTCATGAGACTGAAACCCCTGCTTCAAGCGCTGGCCTTCGCCGGCGCCACCCTCGCGGCGCACTCCGCGTTTGCGCAACTGGTCAAGGTCGACGGCTCGAGCACCGTGTTCCCGGTGACCGAGGCGGTGGCGGAGGATTTCCAGAAGTCCAAGAAGGGCGCCATCAAGGTGACCGTCGGCATCTCCGGCACCGGCGGCGGCTTCAAGAAGTTCTGCCGCGGCGAGATCGACATCTCGAACGCGTCGCGACCGATCTCGAAGAACGAGATGGCGGAATGCAGGACGGCGGGGATCCAGTACATCGAGATGCCGGTGGCCTTCGACGCGCTCACGGTGGTCGTCAACCCGAAGAACGCCTTTCTCAAGCAGATCACGGTCGCCGAGCTGAAGAAGATGTGGGAGCCGGCGGCGCAGGGCAAGGTGACGACCTGGAACCAGGTCAATCCGGCTTGGCCGAACCAGCCGCTCAAGCTCTTCGGCGCCGGCGCGGACTCGGGCACTTTTGACTACTTCACCGAGGCGATCACCGGTAAGTCCAAGTCCTCGCGCGGCGACTTCACCGCCTCGGAAGACGACAACGTGCTGGTGCAGGGCGTGTCGCGTGACGTCAACGCGCTCGGCTTCTTCGGCTTCGCCTACTATGTGGAGAACAAGGACAAGCTGAAGTCGGTGCCGATCGTCAATCCGGCGGGACAGGCGATCGCGCCGTCACTGGATGCGGTGCTGAAGGGTACCTACAATCCGCTGGCGCGCCCGATCTTCATCTACGTCAACGCCAAGTCGCTCGAGCGGGCCGAGATCCGCGAGTTCGCCGAGTACTACATGAAGAACGGCGCCAAGCTCTCAAAGGAAGTGAAGTACGTGCCGTTGCCGGATCGTGCCTACACGCACAACCTCGGCATGATAGAGAAGAAGACGCTGGGCACGAAGTTCGGCGGCGAGAACAAGGTCGGGCTCACCATCGACGAATTGATGAAGCTCGAAGCCAGGCTGTAAACAGCGGTGTCCACGCCGCCCGCGGGAGCACTGCGGGCGGCTTTTCGTTCATAATTGGAGCTTCGCCACCCATGTCGGCTGCCGCCCCCGGCGCATCCTCGACCATGCCATTGACGGTCTCGAGCAAGCGGCTCGCCCAGCGCCGCTCGCGCATCCTGAAGGAGCGCGCGATCGAGGCGGTGCTGTTCCTTGCGGCCCTGGTGTCGGTGTTCACCACCATTGGAATTGTCTACATCCTGGTCAAGGAATCGGTGGTGTTCTTCCAGCATGTCTCCATCGTGAGCTTCCTCACCGACACGCAGTGGACGCCCCTGTTCGACGACCAGCACTTCGGCATCGTCGTGCTGCTCTCGGGCACGCTGACCAGTTCCATGGTGGCGCTGTCCATCGCGATCCCGCTCGGTACCATCATCGCGATCTACCTCTCCGAGTTCGCGCCGTTCAAGGTGCGCGAGATCGCGAAGCCGTTACTCGAGCTGTTGGGCGGGGTGCCCACCATCGTCTATGGCTTCTTTGCCCTTCTCTTCGTGACGCCGATCCTGCAGTGGTTCTACCCTGAGTTGCCGGGCTTCAACCTGCTGTCGGCCGGCATCGTGATGGGGATCATGATCATTCCCTACGTCAGCTCCATCTCGGAGGACGCCATGCGCGCGGTACCCATGAACCTGCGCGAGGGCTCCTACGCCATGGGCGCGACGCGCTTCCAGACCGCGGTCAAGGTCGTGGTGCCAGCGGCATTCTCGGGCATCGCCTCGGCCTACATCCTGGGCATTTCGCGCGCGGTGGGCGAGACCATGATCCTCGCGGTCGCCGCCGGCATGCAGCCCAACCTCACCTTCAACCCGCTCGAGCCCGCGGCCACCATCACCGCGTTCATCGTGCAGGTGGCGCTGGGCGACCTGCCGCATGGCTCGGTCGGCTACCAGACTATTTTTGCCGCCGGCCTGACGCTGATGCTGTTCACGCTGGTCTGCAATATCGCCGGCCACATGCTCCGCAAGCGATTCCGGGAAGCCTACTAGGGAAAGCCCGCATGGCCTACGCGCGCGACCTGACAGCCATCCGCAAGCTGATCGCCAGCCACAAGCGCTGGGACCTGGTGTTCGCCTGCACCGGCGTGCTGGCGCTGATGGTCGGGGTGCTGACCTTCACCGCGCTGTTCGTGGACATGGCGATCGACGGCGTGCCGCGCCTGTCTTGGGAGTTCTTCACGAATTTCCCGTCGCGCAAAGCGGGCCAGGCTGGAATCCTTTCCGCCTGGGTCGGCTCCTGCCTGGTGATGCTGGTCACGGCCTTCTTCGCGGTTCCGCTTGGGGTGGGCGCGGGCCTGTATCTGGAGGAATACGCACCCAAGAACTGGGTCACCGACATCATCGAGATCAACATCACCAACCTCGCGGGCGTGCCCTCGATCGTCTACGGCCTGCTGGCGCTGGGCTTGTTCGTCTACCAGTTCGGCTTCGGCCAATCGATCCTTTCGGCCGGCTTGACCCTGGCGCTGCTCATCCTGCCGGTGGTAATCGTGGCCACGCGGGAGGCCATCCGTTCCATTCCCATCGGTATCCGCGAAGGCGCCTACGCGCTCGGCGCCACCCAATGGCAGGTTTGCAAGGATCACATCGTGCCGTACTCCGCGGCCGGAATCCTGACCGGGATCATCATCGGCATGGCGCGCGCCATCGGCGAGACCGCGCCCATCATCACCATCGGCGCGCTCACCTTCATCGCATTCCTGCCGCCGTCGCCGGTCACGAGCGCGCCGCCGTTCCTCAGTTTCGAATGGCTCACCTCTCCCTTCACCGTGATGCCGATCCAGATGTTCAACTGGACCTCTCGGCCGGAGGCGGCCTTCCTGCAGAACGCCGCCGCCGCTGGATTCGTGCTCGTCCTCATGACCTTGGCGATGAACGGCTTCGCCATCTGGCTGCGCTACCGCCTGCGAAAGAACATAAAGTGGTGACCAACATGTCCGCTGTCCTGATCCAGACCAACGTCGCATCCTCCGTTCTGCACCCGCAGGCCGATGCTGGCGGCGCCATGCCTAAGGCGGCGGCAAAGAAACTCAGCTTCTTCTACGGCGACTTCCGGGCGCTCAAGGACCTTGACCTTGTGGTCCACGATAACAAGGTGACCGCGCTCATCGGTCCCTCGGGCTGCGGCAAGTCGACCTTCCTGCGCTGCTTCAATCGCATGCATGACCTGTACCCGGGCAACCGCTACGAGGGCGAGATCCGCTTGTATCCGGACGACACCAACCTGCTCGCGCCTGGGGTGGATCCGATCGAGGTACGGATGCGCCTGTCGATGGTGTTCCAGAAGCCCAACCCGTTCCCGAAATCCATCTTTGAGAACGTCGCCTACGGCCTGCGGGTGCGCGGCGAGAGCTCCAAGCGCGTGCTGGCCGACAAGGTGGAGACGGCGCTGCGCGGCGCCGCGCTGTGGGACGAGGTGAAGGACCGCCTGCAGCAGGTCGCGTTCAATCTTTCCGGAGGCCAGCAGCAGCGCCTGTGCATCGCGCGCGCGCTGGCGACCGACCCGGAGATCCTGCTGTTCGATGAGCCGACCTCCGCGCTGGACCCGATCGCCACCGCCAGCATCGAGGAGCTGATCACCGAGCTGAAGAAGAAGGTGACGATTCTGATTGTGACCCATAACATGCAGCAGGCGGCGCGGGTGTCGGACTACACTGCCTACATGTACTTGGGCGAACTGATCGAGTTCGGCCGCACCGACGAGCTGTTCATCAAGCCCAGGAACAAGCAGACCGAGGACTACATCACCGGAAGGTTCGGATAACCGATTGCCAGGAAACGGAACCATGGGCTTGACCGAACACATCTCGACGGCCTTCGAGGCCGACCTGGACACCACGCGCACCCGCGTGCTGCAGATGGGCGGGCTGGTGGAGGCGCAAATCCTCGCTGCGATCAACGCCTACGTCTCGGGGGACGCCGAGCTGATCCGGCAGGTGATCGACAACGACGCGCGCGTCAACGGCTACGAGGTCGCGATCGACGGCGCCTGCAACCATATCGTGGTGCGGCGGCAGCCCGCGGCCAGCGACCTGCGCCTGATCATGGCGATCTCGAAGATCGTCACGGATCTCGAGCGCATGGGCGACGAGGCCAAGAAGATCGCCAAGATGGCCAAGCAACTGCACGATCACAGCACCCCCACCGCGCAGCGCTTCCCGGCCATCCGCCACGCCGCGGAGACGGCGGTGAAGATGCTGCGCCTGGCGCTGGATGCCTTCGCCCGCTTGGACGTGGCGGTGGCGGCCGAGGTGCTGAAGGAAGACTCCGAGATCGACGCCGAGTTTAAGTCGGTGCTGCGCGAGCTCATCACCTACATGATGGAGGATCCCCGCACGATCACGCCAGCGCTGGGGACGGTCTGGGTGGCGAAGGCGGTGGAGCGCATCGGCGACCATGCCAAGAACGTAGCCGAGCAGGTCATCTATATCGTCCGCGGCACCGACGTGCGCCACACCTCGTTCAAGGACATCGAGCGCGAGCTTTCCAAGGACTAGGCGCAAGGAATGCCCGCTTCCGTCCTGATCGTCGAAGACGAGCCCGCGATTCTGGAACTGATCGCGGTCAACCTTCAGCATGCCGGGTTTGAAACCCTGCGCGCGAAGAGCGCCGAGGAGGCCGGCCTGTTGCTGGGCGACGTGCTGCCGGACCTGGTGCTGCTCGACTGGATGCTGCCCAGGCAGTCGGGTCTGGCCCTGGCGCGTCGCCTGCGTGGCGACGTACGCACCAAGGAGATGTCGCTCATCTTCCTCACCGCGCGCGCGGACGAGACCGACAAGCTCGCCGGCCTGGAATCCGGCGCCGATGACTACATCACCAAGCCGTTTTCCACCAAGGAACTGGTGGCGCGCATCCGCGCCGTGCTCCGGCGCCGCAAGCCGCAGCATGGTGACGAACCCGTGGATGTCGCCGGGCTGATGCTGGACCCGGCGGCGCATCGCGTCACCGGCAACGGCCAGCCCCTCGCGCTGGGACCGACGGAGTTCCGCCTGCTGCACTACCTGCTCACGCACCCCAACCGGGTCTATTCCCGCGCGCAGCTGCTGGACGAAGTCTGGGGCGACCGCGTCTTCATCGAGGAGCGCACGGTGGACGTGCACATCCGCCGCCTGCGCCAGGCCCTTGCCCCAAGCGGGCACGATGCATTGATCGAGACCGTGCGCGGCAGTGGTTACGCCCTGCGCAATGCGATCGCAGCGCCGGCCGTGCCCCGCGGCAGCGGCTAGCCCGCCGTGACGCCGCTCGAGATCATCCTCGGGCTGGTGGCTGCCGCGCTGGGCTGGCTGGCCTGGCGCGACTGGCGCGAGTTCCGCAAGCTGCGGCGCTGGGCGGCGCAGCCCCGCCTCACCGATCCGCCCGAGGCCGACGGCGAATGGGGCGAGGTGTTCAACGACCTGCACCGGCATCGACGCGCGACCCTGCACCGGCGCCAGCAGCTGGCCCAGCTCATCGTGCGCTCGCGGCGCGGAGCCGAGGCGCTGCCCTATGGTGTCGCGGTCCTCGACCGCAAGTACCGGCTCGATTGGTGCAACGAGGCGGCGCGCGCGCATCTTGGCCTGGATCCGGAGCGCGACCGCGGGCAGGCGATCGGCAACTTCGTGCGCGAGCCGGAGTTCGTCTCGTATCTGCACGCGGGCGACTTCTCGCTCCCGGTGCGGCTGGAGTCCACTGGCACGCGGCGGCGCACGCTGTCGCTGCAGATCGTGTCCTTCGGCCAGGAGGAGCACCTGCTGCTGTCGCAGGACGTGACCGGCGCGGCGCGCCTGGAGGAGATGCGGCGGGACTTCGTCTCCAATGTCTCGCACGAGTTGCGCACGCCGTTGACGGTGCTCGCCGGCTTTCTGGAGACGATCCAGGACCTGAAGCTGGACGCCGGCCGGGTGCACGACTACGTCAGCCTGATGGCGCCTCAGGCCGAGCGCATGAAACGCCTGATCGAGGATCTGCTCACGCTGTCGTCCCTGGAGCACGCGCCGGCGCCGCCGCCGGCCAACCGCATCGCGGTGCGGCTGCTGCTGGAGCGGGTCCGACATGAGGCTGAGGCGATATCGAGAGGCCACCACCGGATTTCGGTCGCGATCGAAGGCGAGCACGACCTCGCCGGCGCCGAGGGCGAGATCGCGAGCGTGTTCCTGAACCTGGTCACCAACGCGGTCCGCTACACGCCGGACGGAGGCGAGGTCCGGCTGCGCTGGCGCTCGGGCGAGGATGGCGCGGAGTTTTCGGTGGAGGACACCGGCATCGGCATAGAGCCGGAGCACCTGCCGCGCCTCACCGAGCGCTTCTACCGCGTGGACCGCAGCCGCTCGCGCGAGACCGGCGGCACCGGTCTGGGGCTGTCCATCGTCAAGCACGCGCTCGCGCGGCACAACGGCGTGCTGTCGGTGGACAGCGTGCCGGGCAAGGGCAGTCGCTTCAGCGCGCGCTTTCCGGCAACGCGCGTGCTGGCGACCGCACCGCAAGTCTCCAAGCCAGTCACCGGCTAGGCGCCATGGAATTGGTGCTGTGGCGTCACGCGGATGCCGAGGAAGGCGTCCCCGACCTCGACCGCAACTTGACCGCCAAGGGTCGCAAGCAGGCGGCGCGCGTCGCCGAATGGCTGCAGCAGCGCCTGCCCTCCAATTTCCTGCTGCTTTCCAGCCCGGCGCGCCGCGCGCAGCAGACTGCGGAGGCGCTGCGGCCGGAGTTTCGCGTGCTGGAGCGGCTGGCGCCCGGCGCGAGCCCGGTCGACATCGCTGAACTGTCCGGATGGCGGAAGCGCCGCGGCGTGGTGGTCCTCGTCGGCCACCAGCTCGACCTTTGCCGCGCCGCGGCGAGCCTGCTGGCCGGCACGGCGAGCGACTGGAGCGTCAAGAAAGGCGCACTGTGGTGGTTGGTCTATCGCCTGCGCGAGCGACAGGCGCAGGTGGTAGTTCGCTCGGTGATCGCGCCGGATTTGGTCTGACTTACCCGCCGGCGATCTTCGCCAGCAGCTGCTCGCGTACGTCGCGGCCCCTGTCGTCGGAGATCTGCACCATCAGGTAGAGGCCCTAGCCGCCGCTGCGCTTTTCCCACAATTCCCCCACCAGCCGCTTTTCCCTTTCCTAGTCGGCGCTGAAGCGGTCGCCGCCCTTGTACTCGATCACGAACAGGCGGCCGTCCCCGAGCTTCGTCACGAAGTCCGGGTAGGTGCGCATCCGCGACGTGGGCATCCAGAACTGCGAGGGGTGGACGAGGTTGCGCACCCAGAACTCGACCTCCTCGAGCAGGTCGATGGCGCGCGCGCACTCGAACTCCTCGCCGGCATTCTTCAGGTCGCCCGGCACCGGGTAGTCGTGCTTGCGGAAGCGATACGTACCGCGGCAGTACGAGCGCGCCGGGTGACCGGCGAAGTCGGCGGCAGAGGCGAAGGCGTGGCCGGGCTCGTCGCTGGCGACGATTTCCAGCCCGCCACCGAACAGCGCCTGCTGGAACCCCGCTGCGCGGGCTTTCTCCCTGGCAAGGGCCAGTTGCTCGGCCAGCTTGCTTACGGCCAAAGCGGCGGTCACCGGGCCGCGCAATCCACGGGCGCGTGGCAGGCCGTGGGCGCGCGCGACCGCCAAGTCATCGATGCCTTTCTCCCACTAACGCCGAAGCGGAGGGAGTTGGTCGGCGAGCTCGTGACCGAGCTGGGCAAGCCGTTGAACGCGAAAGATTGAGGCCGCCCCAGTCTGTGCGGACCGTTCGGGCTTGCCTACTGGGTGACGGCGGCCTTGCCCCGGCGCCGGGTACGCGCGGCCTCGATCGTCTCGCGTGCTCGTTTCATGACCACGTCGTGCGATACGGTCCCGCGCCGCTTCGCCTCGGAATCCGCCGCGAGACTCTCACGCACGACCCACTCGCAGAAGTCGAAGCCGTCGCGCAGCACGAACCGCATCATCGAACGGGGCGAGCGCCCGGCATCGCGCGCGAGCTTTTCGAGGCGCCGCAGGTCATTGGGCAAGAGGGCGAGTGGTTTCATCGTGTCGCGTCGATGAACATTGGAACCATACTCGCCGCCACCGGTAGACGCAAAGCTCAGTCATCGGGGCAGCCAATCCGGGTGGGTAGTGGTATAACTAGTGTTATACTCGTCTGATGAAAACCGCCATCTCCCTTCCTGATCCGGTATTCAAGTCCGCCGAGCGGCTCGCCGGGCGTTTGCGCCTGTCACGGAGCGAGCTTTACTGCAAGGCGGTGAAAGCGTTCCTTGAAGAGCATCGCGAAGATCTGATTACCTCCCGGCTCAATGAAGTCTATGGGCCGGAAGCAGAGAGCTCGTCGCTGGACTCCCGGCTCGCTTCGCTTCAGCACCGGTCCCTCGACCGCGGAAAGTGGTGATCCGCTGGGGCGAGATCTGGTGGGCGTCGTTGCCCGAACCCACCGGGTCGGAACCGGGCTTCCGGCGACCTCTCCTGATCGTCTCGGCTGACAGTTTCAATGCCAGCCGCATCAGTACCGTCGTCGCGGTCGTCATCACGTCGAACCTGCGGCTGGCCGATGCGCCGGGGAACGTGCGTCTTCCGACGCGCGGCACAGGTCTCTCGAAACCCTCGGTAGCCAACGTGTCCCAGGTCGTGACGGTCGACAAGTCATATTTGACGGAACGTGTCGGCCGGCTGGCGGCGAAGCCACTGGCGGATGTCGAGGTGGGAATCCGCCTCGTGTTGTCCCTCTAGCCCCTCAACAGCGCCACGCGCTTCTCCGACAGCGCGGACAGCGTGAACTTCGAGTCCACCGCCTTCCAGTAGCCGGTCTCGGACTCCAGCGCCGCGGCCGAGAGCGGGTTCTCGTCCAGCCAGGCCTGCGGCAGGTCGAGCGCGAAGCCGCCCTGGTCGCCGGCGACGCGGAAGGGCGGCAGCCTCAGGTCGGCGCGGCTGCGCAGCAGCAGCGCCGCGATGCGCAGCGCGAACACCAGCTGCCAGTCCGGGCCGTCGAAGGCCTCGTCCCTCACCTTGGCGAGCTTGCCGCGGTGCGCGAGCACGATGCGCGCCAGGCGCTGCTGCTCCATGCGGGAGAACCCGGGCATGTCGGCGTTCGACAGCATGTAGGCCGAGTGCTTGTGGCACTGGGAGTGCTCGATGGACAGGCCGATCTCCGACAGGCGCGCCGCCCAGTCGAGCAGCAGCCGGTCGGCCTCGTCCTCGGGGCCGCGCTCGCGGCCCGCCTCGAGCGCGTCGTAGATCCTCAGCGCCAGCGCGCGCACGCGCTCGGCCTGCGCCTCGTCGACGTGGTAGCGGCGCATGAACTGGGCGACGGTCGCCTCGCGCATGTCGCGCCGCTCGCTGCGCCCGAGCAGGTCGTAGAGCACGCCGTGGCGCAAGGCGCCCTCGGAGACTTTCAGCGCTTCGATGCCCAGTTCGTGCAGCACCGCGTCCAGGATCGCGACGCCGCCCGGGAGCACGCCTGCGCGCCCCGCACGCAGCCCGGCGATCCGGTCCGGATCGGCGCGCTCGTGCTTGACCAGCTGGCTGCGCAGCCGGTCCAGGCCCTCGCGCGTGATGCCCTCCTGGGCCCAGCCGTTCTCGTGCAGGATGACCTCGATCGCGCGCATGGTGCCGGAGGAGCCGACCACCTCCTGCCAGCCGCGCTTGCGGTACTCGCCCGCCATCGCGGCCAGTTCCTGGCGCGCGGCGAGCTCCGCCGAGCGCATGCGCGCCTTGTCGATACGGCCCTCGCCGAAGAAGCGCAGACTGTAGCTGACGCAGCCCATGTAGAGCGATTCGGTCAGCTCGGGCTCCAGGCCCGTGCCGATGATGAACTCGGTGGACCCGCCGCCGATGTCGATGACCAGCCGCTTGTGGGGCGCGGGCGGCATGGAATGGGCCACGCCGAGGTAGATCAGGCGCGCCTCCTCGCGGCCGGCGATGACCTCGATCGGGAAACCCAGCACGGCGCGCGCCTCGCGCAGGAATTGGGGCGCGTTCTTCGCCACCCGCAGCGTGTTGGTGCCCACCGCGCGCACCGACTGGCGCGGCATGCCGCGCAGGCGCTCGCCGACCCGGCCGAGCGTCTCGAGCGCGCGCGCCTGGGTGGCGCGGTCGATGCGCTTCTCCGCGGTGAGGCCGGCACCGAGCCGCACCGCCTCGCGCACCGAATCCAGGGGGTAGATGAGGCCATCGACCACCCGCCCGACCAGGAGGTGGAAACTGTTCGAGCCCAGATCCACGGCGGCTAGCAATTCGGGGCGCGGCATTCCGGCACCGTAGCATTGACGCACCTGGGGAGCAAATCCGGCGCGTCGGCTTGTCATGATCCGGGAATCCCGAGGGAGTAGAATGGACATTGTCGGGCGCAGACTCCGGCCGCGGCACGCATCCCATGGTCAAAAAAGTTCTCCCCCCGGCGCATTTTCTCAACCGCGAACTCGGCCTGCTCGAGTTCAACCGGCGCGTGCTGGCGCAGGCCGCCGATGAAGCGGTGCCGTTGCTGGAGCGGTTGCGCTTCCTGACCATCGTGTCCTCGAACTTGGATGAGTTCTTCGAGATCCGGGTCGCCGGCCTGAAAGAGCAGGTCAAGCTGGGCGTCAAGACTTCCGGTCCCGACGGACGCAGTCCGTCGGAAGTGTTCGAACTGGTCTCGGCGCAGGCGCACGTTCTGGTGGCAGAACAGTACCGGCTGCTGAACGAGGTGCTGTTGCCGGCCATGGCGCGCGAGGGCATCGTGTTTCCCAAGCGCGAGGCGTGGAGCGACGCGCAGCGCGCCTGGGTGAAGGACTATTTCCACCGCGAACTGCTGCCGGTGCTGACGCCGATCGGCCTGGATCCGGCACACCCGTTCCCGCGCGTATTCAACAAGAGCCTCAATTTCGCCATCGAGCTGGAGGGCCGCGACGCCTTCGGTCGCAAGTCGCGCGTTGCCATCGTGCAGGCGCCCCGCGCGCTGCCGCGCGTGATCCGGCTGCCGGTGGATGTATCCGGCGCGCCCTATGGTTTCGTGTTCCTGTCCTCCATCCTGCACGCGCACATGGATGAGTTGTTTTCCGGCATGGAGGTGAAGGGCTGCCACCAGTTCCGCGTCACGCGTAACTCGGACCTGTTCGTGGACGAGGAGGAAATCAAGAATCTGCGCATCGCGGTGCAGGGCGAGCTGCTGCACCGGCATTTCGGGGACGCGGTGCGGCTGGAGGTCGCCGACAACTGCTCGCCGGCGATCGTCGATTTCCTGCAGCAGCAGTTCAACCTCGGTGCGGCGGACCTGTACCGGGTCGACGGACCGGTGAATCTGTACCGCCTGCGCGAAGTGCCTGACCAGGTGGACCGCCCGGACCTGATCTACCCGCCGTTCCAGCCCGGCCTGCCCGAGCCGCTCGCCCGCGGCAGGCGAACCAAGGGCGGAGACATCTACACGGCGCTGCGCAAGGGCGACGTGCTGCTGCACCACCCCTACCAGTCCTTCATGCCGGTGATCGAGTTCATCCGCACCGCGGTCACCGATCCCCGCGTCATCGCGATCAAGCAGACGGTGTACCGAACCGGCACCGACTCCGAATTGATGGAGATCCTGGTCGAGGCGGCGCGCCGCGGTAAGGAAGTCACGGTGGTGGTCGAACTGATGGCGCGGTTCGACGAGGAAGTGAACATCGGCTGGGCCTCGCGCCTGGAGGAGGCGGGCGCGCACGTGATCTATGGCGTCGTGGGCCACAAGACCCACGCCAAGATGGCCCTGATGGTGCGACGGGAGGACTCGCCCACGGGTCCAGCGCTGCGGCGCTACGCCCATCTGGCCACCGGCAACTATCACCTGCGCACCTCGCGCCAGTACACCGACTTTGGCCTGATGACGGCGAACGAGGAGCTGTGCGCCGACGTGAACGAGGTGTTCAAGCAGCTGACGGGCCTCGGGCGCGCCAGCCGCATGAAGCACCTGTGGCTGTCGCCCTTCACCCTGCACAAGCGCGTGCTGGCGGCGGTGAAGAACGAGGCGCGCATCGCGAAGGAGGGCCGACCGGGTCGCATCGTGGCGAAGATGAACGCGCTGCTGGAGCCCGAGCTGATCGAGGAGCTGTACGCGGCCTCGCAGGCCGGGGTGCAGATCGACCTCGTCGTGCGCGGCGTGTGCGCGCTGCGCGCCGGCGTGGCCGGGCTGTCGGAGAACATCCGCGTGCGCTCCATCGTTGGCCGGTTCCTCGAGCACACCCGGGTGTTCCATTTCCTGAACGACGGCGCCGATGACGTGTACCTCGCCAGCGCCGACTGGATGGACCGCAATTTCTTCCGCCGCATCGAGCTTGCGGTGCCGGTGCTGGATGCGGCGCTGAAGCAGCGCGTGATCCGCGAGGGGCTGCAGAGCTACGTCGAGGACACCGCGCAGACCTGGATCATGAACCCCGAGGGTGCCTACGAGCGCCCGCCGCGAAAAGCCCGCGACAAGCCGGTGCAGCAGGACCTGCTGGCGCTGCTCGCGCCCTCGGCCTGGCCGGCTGAGAGCCAGCTCGCGGCCGGCGAGATGGCGGGCATGGCGCGCGCGTAGGCGCGTTGCGATGCAAAGCCCGCGCAAAGGCGCCACCGGCCTGGTGCGCCTAGTCAACGCCACGCGCCATTCGTTCGCGGGCCTCGCCGCCGCGGTGCGCCACGAGGATGCTTTCCGGCAGGAGCTGCTCCTCGCCGCGGTGCTGGTGCCGCTGGGCCTGTGGCTGGGGGAGAGCGGCGTGGAGCGCGCTGCTGGTCGGCAGCGTGTTGATGATCCTGGTGGTCGAGTTGCTCAATTCGGCGCTCGAGGCGGCCGTGGACCGCGTATCGCTGGACGATCACAACCTCGCCAAGCGAGCCAAGGATCTGGGCAGCGCGGCCGTGATGGTCGCGCTTGCCTGCACCGCGGCCGTGTGGTTCCTCGTGCTCCTCGCCTGAGCGAAGGCCGTCAATATCACCGGGTGGTTGCATTGCGCGCATCCGGCGGCCCCGGCCGCCGCCGCGGCGCCTCAGGCGGGCTTGCGTCCCGGCAGGCCGAGTGCGATCAGGGTCCCGAGCACGCTCACGCCGGCGGCGATGAGCACCGCCCAGGCGTAGCCCTGCGTGCGGTCGAACAGCCAGCCCGCGATCACCGGCAGGCCCACGGCGGCGACACACCAGGCGATATAGAGCAGACTGGCGACCCGGCCGAACGCGTTGCGCGGCCAGTAGCGCGCGATGGCCGCGGCGGTGAATCCCGAGGTGAAGCCGTAGCCCATCGCGATCATGGCGAGCGCGGGCAGGGCCATCAGCGGCCCGGGCCAGAACGTCAGCAGCAGCGCGCCCGCCAGCGCCCAGAGCTGCGCGCCGGCGGCGACATGGGGAACCGGGAGATGGTCCACCAGCCACCCGCCGCCGATGCGCGCCGCGGCGACTGCGCCGGAGATGATGCTGGTCGCGGCCAGCGCGAGCGCGGTGGCGCCGCCGTAAGCCTGGACGATGCCCGCGGCCTGGCTGAGCACCATCAAGCCCGCTGAGGCCGCGAGGAGGAACACCAGGCTCAGGCGCAGGAACAGCGGCCATTGCGGGTCGTGTGCCGCGTCCGCCGGCGCCGAGGCATCGTGCATCCGGATCACGGCCACGCGCAGCAGCAGCGCCGAGACGGCGCTGGAGGCAAGCACGATGGCGCCCAGCCCCGCGAGGAGCGCGCGCACGCCGAAGGCCTCGGCCGCCCATCCGAGCAGCGGCGCACCCAGCATGGCGCCCAGCGGATACAGGCTGACCACGTAGCCGTTGGCGAGCCCGCTCGCGCCCTTCACCGTCTGGTTTACGCCCTGCTGCACCAGGATGAACCCGACCCCGGCGCCCAGGCCGAACAGCACGCCGTAGCCGATGGCGAACTGGGCGAAGCTCCCGGCCGCGGCGGCGATGAACAGCCCGGCGCCGCTGCACAGCCCGCAGGCCACGGCCAGCAACGGCGGCGGCGCCGCGCGGTAGAGCCGCGGCGCCAGGTTCATGCCGGCCGTCAGGGTGATGGTGGCGAGCGCGAACACGAAGCTGGTTTCCGTCCGCCCGATCCCGAGCAGCGCCTCCAGCTGTTCGAGCACGAAGCTGAAGGCGTACAGCGTGCCGAAGGGCAGGTTGAGCGCCGTCGCCGCCGCGATGGCCGCGGCGGTCCGCTGCCCGGGCGTCAGGCGCATCGCGCTCGGGGCCGGTTCATGGGCCCGGATTATGCCCGGCTGGGCGAGTCGCTCCGGTCCGGCTCAGGTGCCGATGATCCCGCCGTCGCGGCGGCGGACCACCACGGTGGCCGAGCGCGGCCGGGCGCCGGCCACGCCGCTCGGCCAGGACGAGAAGCGCGACGGATGGTCCGGATCGCTGCGGTCGGTGGGTGTTTCGCCCGGGTGCTGGATGTTGACGAACATGGTGCGCAGGTCCGGCGTGCACATGACCCCGGTG
>Ga0169931_10006802_pt1 | contig 17128 bp, 14 predicted proteins | sample Kivu_15m_20L_FD_129675 | JGI IMG/M metagenome (GOLD analysis project Ga0169931, IMG submission 129675) | Freshwater microbial communities from Lake Kivu, Western Province, Rwanda to study Microbial Dark Matter (Phase II) - Kivu_15m_20L... | ecosystem: Environmental > Aquatic > Freshwater > Lake...
ACGGAAGCGGAATGGGAGTACTCTTGCCGTGCTGGATCGTCGAGCGAGTTCAGCTTTGGGGATGATGCCGAGCAGGTAGTGACTTTTGGCAACGTGGCCGACTCAACGTTGAAGAGACAATTTCCGAAATTTGGTGCGGAAAGTTCAAGTGACGGCGTTGTATTTACTAGTCGGGTAGGAAGTTATCGGTCGAATAAGTTTGGGCTGTACGACATGCACGGCAACGTAGCGGAGTGGTGTTCGGACTGGCATGGAGAGTACCCTCGTAGGACTCTAACCGATCCTGTTGGCACAGCCACGGGCTCGAATCGCGTGCTCCGTGGCGGCAGTTGGGGCGGCGGGGCCGTGTTATGCCGGTCGGCGGTCCGGGACTGGAATGCGGCGTGGAGCCGAGGGGACAACCTAGGCTTCCGCGTGGCCCTGAGTCCATCCGGAATCCCAAAATAGGTCTCGCCCGCAGGATAGCGGATCGGGATTTCGGCCACGAGGTAATCGGGGTGTAATGCGTTATAGATTTCTTGATCGCCCTCCTGCATACTTTCCGTTAGGACGAACTCTCGCATGTGGAACTGGTTCAAACGCCTACCAATTGGCAAGAAGATTCGTGTGATCGCTTGGGGTGCTATAGGGCTGAGCATTCTCGGCCTTATGCTTGGCTTCTCGCTGAACCACAACAGTGGCACACTCGACCCACCACTTCAACTGGATTACGTACGATGATACCTATTTGAGCTTTGATGGGAACGGAAGAGTCACGGGTTGGTCTGAACCTAGACTGGAAACTCAACGAGTGAGGCTAAAGGGAGTTGCAATGCTTAAGATTGTGCTGTCGACCAATGATCTGGCAGCACGTTTAGTATACGGACTGACCAGCGAGCAGACGAAGAGTTTCGACGCATGCCAGTCGAGGTGTTAGAGAGTCCTTGTGGAGCAATGTATGAAACAGTACCTATTAGCTTTGAAAATCCTCGGCCTCGCTATCCTCATCGGCGCGATTGTTATCGGGGCCTTGGTCATTTTCGTCGGACCAATCGTGATGGGGTTTTTCAAAAACCCAACTGCGGCGACAATTTCTTTAGGCAAAGCGTTGGCGTTTGGTGTTGCCGTATGCGCGGTTTGGGCGCTCGCAAAATACATCATGAGAGGCGAGACCAAGGAAAAATAGGTGTCATGCAACAATAGCATTGCCATCTTTCCTAAGTCCTCCAATTTGAAGGCAAATAACAAACCGTTGCACACGGCGATGCGGTTCTGCTCCTGTCGATGCGATACAAGCGAAGCTACGGGCATTGGTTGTCGATGTTCCGGTCACCACTTGCTCAAAACTTGATGGACACAACCTTTGTTGTTGATAGCTGAGGCAATACTCGATTCCCACTGAGTGCCAACACCTCTACCCCCCACATATTCCACATGCCTTGCCTTCATCGGGTCCACACAAACGACCCTTTTTGCTCTTCTTGAAGTGCTCGCAGTTTTCGTTGTGTCTGACGTTCGAAGAAGTGTTGAGCCAGAACTGCGTTGATGGTCCGCTGTTTTCTTTCTTCTGACGTGTCCTGAATTCCCAAGGTGGCAATGGATTACTGTCTGCCCACAAGCCTCGCTTGGCTGCCTTTGCTTCCTTTTCGAGTTCCGCAAGTCGCTTGTCTTTGTTGTACTTTTCGTAGTGCCAAGCCCAGCCGTCTTCGATCATTTTGGCGTTGATGTTGGTGCTGCCGAGCATCACAGTGCCAATCGTCCGTCCGTATCGATCATTGCTGGTATCAGTGATCGTGACTTCACGACCGAAGATCATGTCGGACAGAGCTTGCTTCGATTTGTTGCCGAAGCTCTGTTTGGCTTCAGGGGCATCGATCCCTTCGAGGCGGATAGTCACTTGCTTTTTGTTGACGAGGATCTTGATCGTGTCGCCGTCAGAGACTCCGATGACTTTGCCGGTGAGTTGGTCGTTGGTGGGGGTGCATGCGGCAAGCGAAGCGAGAGCTGCAATCGCGGTCAGGATGGTAAGTGGGATGGGTTTCATGGCGATGGCGTGCGAAAAAGAGTAGTCGAGACTACTTAATCTACTTTGTTGTTAGATTGGTGTCACGGTAGCATAGTCGACAGGGGGAAGTGTAGCGAAGTTGCGGATTGACCGCAGGCTGGGATTGGATACACAAAAAACTCATCTAAGCGATTGGGCGGCAGCACTTTAGGGATAAAGCCAATACTGCTACACTGCCGCCAAGCCACGGGCACAGAAATAGTTGAGAAAGCTGACGAAGCAAATCTCAAGTAACACTGCAACGCGGTCGACCAGAAAACCGCTGGATAGTCGTATGCACTCACATGAAATCCCATTGAATTTACTTCTAGTCCGCATCGCTTGACATAATCCTGGATGGTAAGGCCAGGAACACACCACCATTTTTTAATGCAAGGTCATTGAGCAAATTTCCGGTTCTCTCGTTGTATACGCCAGCACCCAAACCAATTACGTTGACAGCGACGTTTGGATGCTGCTTAGCCATCTCTGAAATTCTACGATGGACGGCTAGAACACGATTTACGTTTTCAGTGACTTCGGCAGCCGCTCTGGACTTGTAAGCATCCTCGCTTTCACCGCTGTTTCTGCTGTCGACAAAGATGCGATTTCCGTTGACATCAACCGATGGTAAGCCGTCACTGAAGACGATTATCGTATCGACGCTTGGAATGCGATAAGCCTCTTCGAAAGCCGCGAGGAAATTAGTACCCTCTGCATTCGGATCAATATTCTTTAGGATCTCTAAAATATTCTCCCTTCCTCCCTCGCTTAACCTTTGCATTTGCACTCTTACTTCAGCACTATCACCAAAGACGATGAGCGCAGCGGATGTCACATCGAGACCATTGATCCATCGCTCGATTACTTCAACGATAGGCACCCAATTGTTGAGTACAACTCCATCCGCCCCTTTGCCGCTCTGCATACTTCTTGATACATCAACCATAAAGACGACGTTCTCGAGTTTTCCACCAAGTCCAACAAGTTTGTTATTGATGGTTCTCTGTCGCGAAATCGCTTGCGCACGTGCTTCCGCTGTAGCCTGACGAGCAGTCGCCAACTGCTTTTTCAAGCTTGCGACCTCGGATTCAGAGAGATTCAGGTTGTCTTCAAGCTTCTTCCGCTGCAAGGCGAGAGCCTGCTTTTCTTTCAATTCAGATGCCTTCTCCCGTGATCGTTGTTCGTCGATACGCTCGATATGCTCGTTTGTATTCTGAAGCCGAGTGATCAACTCTTCACGCTCATTGGTCATGGTCTCAAGCTTCTGCGCAACACCAGGATCGGCTGCTGCTTTAGTCAATTCCAACTGCTGTGTAATGGTTCCGATTTGGTCTTCCGCGTCGCTTGCACGTTGTTTAGAGGCGACCGCCAAGAACAGAAGAAAACAGCAGGCGACTACGAACATATCTGTCGTGGATATCCATCCTACTTCGTCGGTTGACTGGTTGAATAATCGGCTTGATCGTCTCATGAATTCTCAATTCGCAACAAAACGTTTAAGTGGAAGATCATTCTTTGGGCTGCACGAACGGAACAGAACTTTCCGTCGTGCTGAATCTGGCGAGTAGATCAAGCACGCTGGAAAGCTCTCTTGTACACTCAGCGAGCAAGTTGACCGAATCCTCGAATGAACCGGTTGCTCTCTGAAGCACCTCGACTGTTGGCAACGCACGCCTCTTAATTATTTCGGAAAGGTCCTGCCCTGCTTTAGAAGCAATCGAAACCTCGTTTAGTAACTCAGCAAGCCGACCAACAGATAACTGCATATCCTGCGCGAGAGAATCGAAAAGCTTCAGATTTTGATAGGAAGGAAGAATCGTTTTTGATACCGTTTCGCTAAAGTCCTGCGCTGCCTTTGCTATCATCGACAGAATGTCGGACGAACTCTGTAATCCAGGTGCCGCAGCAGCTAAGTACGCCGCCGTCTCTTTCAAAGGACCTTTTATCTCTTCCGTCCCTTCTTGGATTGCCGAAAGGTGATTGGTGACGCTTTGGCTTAGCTGGTTTAAGACATGCTCCATCTTCTCCAACGTATTCCCAACCAAGAGTTTGTGCGAATCTTGGAAAGCTTGAGCTTGCGTTGACCAATTCCTTGCAGTCAACTCTGATTGCTCCTTCGCGAATGCAATCATTGCCGTGTGAAGCGTCTGTTGCTCGGAACATGCGGCATTTATGCTTCCGCATGCGTTTCGCAGCTGTGCAGCGATAGATGCGAGTTCCAAACCCACAGAATGCAATTGCTTGATTCCATCAAGAAGAAGCTTTTGTGACGGAATGAGATCCCGTTCAGTAGATTCTTTCAAGATCACTGATGCAGTTCGCCAATCAGAAGATGTTGCTTTTAATTGGGGCGTCAGCGCTGCTAAAGCTGCGAATGTTGATCTTGATACATCGTAAATTTCAGCAAATTTCTGTGTTAATGCTGGCACACTTTCGGGGAAGCTACCTATGGCAGCGGTTAGAGAAGTGGTTGCCACTTCCAACCTTCCAACAGCAAGAAGTACCGACCGGTGTGGGTCGTCCATATTTGCAGTTGCCTTAATCCAGATCTCATCGATGAGTAATTGACCATCTCGCCGAGACTTGTCGATGTCAATTTCAACGAAATAGACTACTAACTGGCTTAGCAGTGCAAGGACAGCACCGGTGGCGACACCTCCAACAAGGGGAATCGCAAGCGATTGCACATCATTAAAATCCACTTTCATGGTGATAAAGCCGATCGCCGTAAGAAGAACCCCGATGAGAGGCGCTGCTGTCTGAAGTTTCTGAAGCTTCAAATACTCCCTGTTTGTAGCGAGTGTTTCCTCAAGCTGTTTCCCTGCCGTGTCACGAGCTTGAGTGAGATGAAAGGAATTTCGGAAGGCACCCACAAACGGTGCAAGCCAGCATGGGAGTCCAACCCATTTCGGTAGTGCTGTCGCCGAGGTCTGGCGAGCTTCATCAAGGAGTAGCTTAAGGTCTCGCCGAAAGCGGCTGTGGAAACGCAATGAACGAATGCTCGCATAGACTACCAAGCAGATAAATGCTAGACTTGCGGCAACGAGAACGCCGATATGTTGATTAAAGTAGATCATTGCCAAGCTGCATCCGAAACTTCATAAACACACTTTCCAATCAAGGATAAGGCAGGCTGTATCGCACGCCTTGGAACTCCAAGCCCCTTTAGATCGATTACCCTGTGTTCGCCAATTCTCAACTGCGTAATCGACTCCCCAAGTGTAATTGGAAGTTGGTGTAGTTCCGCGTATGAAACTGCCCAGCATTCATCATCTTTGGCATAATGAAGCGCTGTGTCGCTAAAAGCTAAGCCCTGAAATGGGTTCCTGGACAATGAGCCGATAACCGCCAACCATTTCTCGCCCGGGTTTGAGTCTTTTGCCGAACAGAAGCTTGCGGGTGGTGGGAAATCTTCGTTCAGATTGAAGCAAGTGTATTCCTCTCTCAAAGAGCTACGCAAAACTGCTTTGACGACATTTGCCTTGGCAGCGACAGTTCTGTTCTGAATACCTCCAAGTAATGCAACTATTTCAGTCTGGAGCGAACCAACGATCAAGTCCAAGCCGATATGTTTGGCTATTTGAGAACTGGTCAGCTCGTCGTTCTCGATTGCTTGGGCGATTGCTGTTTTCAACGAAGATTCGTGACTTGCATACTCAGGATTTTGCAAAAGCCAATTCCGGTTTCTGAGGCGTTTTTTTGGCCAGCCGCGTTTCTCCAAACTCAATTTTAAGGAACTGCTGAAGCGAATCAGAGCATTGCAGGATGGACATGTCGTGATACGGTCACGCCAACGCTCATCGCACGTGCCTGTGAGACTGCAATGGGGGCAACAAAAGGACTCTCGCTTCTCAGGTGTTTTGAACCCAAAAGCTATCGCCCAAGTTTCGGAGATCCATCGCGAGATAATCAGCGTCAGTTCGAGCCTGTGATGTAGAAAATGCTCTACTCGATCAATGTCTGCTCGTTGAATTTGCCCCTGAGCAAGGGCGGAGACGAAACTGGGCATCTCAAAGACACAGCAAATCCAAAACCGTTCAATCCTCTGTGTTGGCAAAAAGTCATTCAAGAGGTTCCGAAATCTCGTTGCCCCGTTACTAAAGACATCTGGTTCTGCCGATAGCCGTTTGATTAACTCGGCTAACTTCTCTTGCTCATACCGGGACAACGATTATCTCCTAGCTATCTTGACTTGCTGAGAGGCTTGTAACGGCGTCACTGCCTACCGTTCCCGCTAATCCGCACTTTGGACATTTGAAGCGTCGAGCGTTAGTTTCATAGCACAGCAAATTTTGGCAATCACAAAGGACAAAGCTATGTGATTCACAGTACGGGCAGCCAGGGAAATCGTGGCTGAACTCGAATTGACCGTCAACACGAGTCTTGTCATAGCCCTCCTTTGACGCGATGCTTTCTTTGACCTTAAATGCCCAGTCTGCAACCCAGTGCTTACGGGATTTTTCCTCTAGGCGAATTCCCATGCGATAGCCTGATTTACTACAGTGGGCAGTGATGATGACGACATTTAAGTCATGTGGCATTTTACTTTGGCCTTTTGCTAAGGATTCGGCTTTTTTATGGTGATTTTGTTGCCCCCAAGAATCACTGCGGTCCCATCGTAAAGAGGGACGCTTTTTCCAGGAGGAATGGTAATCATCTGTGTCGCGTCAGCAGGTTGTGCGGTCCAAGTGAGATTGGTTTTGTTGCATAATCCCAGAACATCTTTACGCTGAGGGTGTGTGATTATTTCGCCAACTTGGTTCGACATCGGATCTAAAGTGGGATCAGCTAGATGACTTTCGAGAATTCGCTTTCCACTTGAAGCCGAAATCACCTGGCTGCCGGTCTCTAGGATGAATTGCGCTGACACGGACTTCCCACAGTTCCAACATGTCCTCGCTCGTCCACCCAACTCAACAAAATTCTCTGAACCGCATGCACATCGGGTGATTGAGTTCAGCGCATTCGTGAGCACCTTCTTCCATGCCGTTGCAAGGGTCCGGCGATCTGGATTCCGGATGCCTTCGGTGAATGATGTCGTGAATGCATCTTTTAGCTCTTGGGGGTAGATGGAGCGCCAGTATGGAATAGCATTCTTTCCCGCTTCGCCAAGTGGATCTATCTTTTGGTTTTCCACTGCCTCATTTGACTGATCAGACGGATCAAAGATAAATACTGGTTCTGATCCGAATAGCTTCTCTCTCGCGGGTAGGTCCCATGCGCGAATGCTCAATATCTTTTTTCCAAGCAAAGGGTGTTGAATGTGAAAAAGATAGAAAAGCAGAACGGATAACGAGAAGTAATCCGTTTGCCTGCTTGGTCGGGACTTCCCTAGAACAACCTCGGGGGCCATGAAGTCGGGCGTCCCAAGTACTGACTTGGATGGGCAGTTGTTAGGTGAGACGTTGTCGTTATCACAGATCAGAGTTTCTCCGGTTGAAGGGTCAAAGAAGCCATTACCAAAGGATATATCACGATAGCAGAGACCGGCTGCATGTAGCTTATGAAAGCTGTCGACAAGATTTAGTCCCACGATCATCAATATCTCGAATGTAGGATCGATTCTTGCATTCACTATGTCTACAAAGCTCCTAAAGCGAGGCGCACGTAGCGGCATCAAATAGCCGAAACTGCTACTAAGCTTAGACTTAACCAGTTCAACGGGCCACAAAAACTGTGTCCCTGGTGCCCCGTCTTCGATTAACTTCTCGATCCCAGATTTTTGACTCTCCGTTGCCGTATGGTCGAAGTACCACTTCAAAGCAAGCTCAGAAGAGTGCAGCTTTACCCGATAAACTTCACCTTGACCGCCACTGCCCAGCAGTTCCAGAATCTTTACTGAAGATCTTGAGTTGGCTGCTTCAACTTCGTCACCAACTTTAAAAACTCCTACCATCTGAATTCCTCCTCACTGTTCGTTTAATCGTATCGATTGAAGTCGTTATCCAATTCGAGGTTCTGATGTTTGCAAGCTACTGGATTAGGTTTCTGAGTTCATGTCGTATTATTGGTCTCAGGCGGGGGACCGTGATCCGTTTGTACGATTTCGCTTTGATTAGTAACGTAGTCTTCCTTGAACGCAGCGTCTGTTGCCACGGAATGATTCACCAATTCGTTCTTATCAACAGACTTTTCGGAGGCGATAGGTTCCGCAGGTATGTTCTTTTCGAATAGCAGACCTACTGACACATCGTCGCCCGAAAAATTTGAGTACTCGCGGAGCCACGACTCCAGCTCGTGCTCCACAGTGTCACGACCCCTCCCTGAGGAAACTAACTTTGCAAAATCGACCGCACTTTGTTCGAATCCCGCATTGCTCTCAAACGCTTTCTCATAGCCATCGCTGCAAAGGAGATACAGCTTCCCACAGCCGACTTCAGTGTTTCCCGCTTTGTGGAAGGACACGCTGAAGCGTTTGTCAGCGTTCGGCATGCAGAGGGAATCTGTATCCTCACCAACCTGCTCTCGGTTTCTTGGGGCTATACGATTCACCTTCAAATCGCTACTAACAATTAAAAGCTCGCAATCTCCCAGTCGCATGCAAACGGTAAAGTGCTCGCAAAGAAATACGACCGTAAGCGTTGCTCCGTAGGCTAGTAGGCGTTTAGTTTGGTCCTGCTCAATGCGAAATGGTGCAGACGATGAGTGAGTTTCGACTGCGCTAATCCAATTGTCGACGAGCTGCTTAGTAATGTCCTTACGTAAATGACGTTCAATGTTCACCAAGGCTGAAGTTTTTTCAGCGGTTTCGGAGTCAGCTAGTTTGGATTTCATCACGCTCCAAGCGTCAATAAAGACCTTGACTGCTGTGTTCACTGCAAGTGCCGATCCTATGTCGCTTCGCGGGCATTTCTCGCTCCCATGTCCATCCGAGACGGCCATCACGAACGCAGGATCGCTTCCCGGTAGCCTGTAGTAAGCGATCGCGTCTTGGTTCGGCAGATTTTTTTTGATGTGTAAATCACCGACGATCGAGCTTGCCACCGCTGCCCATTGTTTACCTCCCATGACGACTTCCTTGGATTAAAAAACATCTGAGGGATTGATCGGTTCGTCGGATGGCTGAGGAGCTGGCGGTATAGGAACATGCGACTCGGATGTGCTTCCTTCAGGTCGGCTTGCGGGACGCGAAGCGGCGCTTAATGGAACGGTCGAGGCCCAACGAATGAACTTCACAAGGTCTTGTGCGTTCGTTGCAACCAGCGGCTGAATTTCGCGAGCATCGCCTCCCATAAACTGCTGTAGAACGCCAATGTCTGCATCGTCGCCAATTGCAATTCCGACTCGAACCGATTTTGCGCCCCAAGGTATGCGGACCAGTCGCTCCAATGCACTATTGAAATTGTCCGTTGGCTGTCCGTCACTGATCAGCACCAACACAGGTGGCAGACCGCGCTCAGGCATCTTGTCGATTTCAAGGGCATCGCATGCGAGATCAATTGCTCTCCCCATGTCTGTTGCGCCCGACGCGGCAACTGGTGACCAAGCGAAGCTCTGAATGTCTGTTGGATTTTGAACATGCCATTTTGCACCATTTGAGAAGGTAATCACACGGACTTGCACACGAACGTTCGGATTGTCGTCAGCCACTTGGCGCATGGCTGGAATTGCTTCGTTGATTGCAAAGTTCAGTGACTCAATCTTCTTGCCGGACATGGAGCCAGAGCAGTCGCAAATCCAGATGAATTGAAGGGGTCGTTTGGCAAGTTCGCCGCCGGGTCTATTGCTCATTTGCGGGGTCCTAGGAGCTAAAACAGTCGTTAGGGAATAACTGGTTTCTTACGGAACATGGTCGGTTGGAGGGCGGCATTTGCAAGCAACCCAAATCCCGTCAGATAATAATCCATCGGGCTTCTTTTTGATACCAGGATGTCTCGCGGATCCGTTAGGACCCGACGACAACCGCTACAGCCGATTTCTCGCGTCGAGGGTCTGCACGTGGATCATCCTCTGCAAAGATGGCAAAACATGGACTCTCCTCATGTACCTTTCGATGCGTCTTCTTGAGGAGTTTTGTGAATCGTCCGATCCGTCGGTTGAGTTCTTCTGTGAAGCTTTTCATGGGTTCCCACTCTCTTCAGGATGGAAGTGTTCCAGCACCCTTGCGACATTGTTTGTCCTCGGAAGTATCAGTGGAACCCGAGTTCGTGACACGTTTGGTCAATGGCTACGAGATTGGCCGGAAATTTTCTCGCAAGGTTATGGAAATACGAATTCTCTGACCCAAACTAGTGGAAATCGCCGCGACTCCGCAGCGGTAGATCGGCGATGGGGAGACAATCACGACGATGGAGCGCCGTTCCACGGAGAGGGGTAAAAAATCTGCTGACTGCAGTCGTTACTACGAACGGGCAACACGGTGAATGCCCATCGCTCGATCAACCATTCCCGTCGGAGCGTGAGACTAGCTGGAGGAGCGTTTGTTTGGTCTCTTCATCAACTGACCAGGCATAGCCCCCGTTGCTTGAAGGTAACGCCATCTTCCGAGGCGATTAGGAACTAGTCTGCGCCTACTTGTTTTATGTTGTGCGTGATTACCACGATCACGCAGTGGAAGAAAACGATTTTCATTGTGGTTGTGCATGCGGCAAGCGAAGCGAGCAGCAAGAACAGAATCTTGGGATAGATGGTGGGTATGATACTCAACTTGCTCTGATCCCCTAGTTTCAAACGGCAATCATCTTTGGTAAGGTTAGTCAATCTTAGTTTACCCTTCCATGCAACCTTAGGAACCGTCAAGTGACCAAACTGTGCGACTTCCTTCGAATCTCCGATGCCGCAGATTATTTGGGAGTGTCCGCAAACACACTCCGAAACTGGGAACGGCAGGGCAAGATCGCTGCACATCGGCATCCAATGAACGGATACCGGCTCTTCAAAAAAGAAGAGTTGGACCTGATGCTGGAACCGCTACACAAACCCACGCACTCGCCTGTACGAAAAAAACGATAGGTCATTTGGAAACTTTCTCAGAAATCACGCACCGATGGAACCTCCATTCTGGAACATCATCACGCCTTCCCAGTATGAATGGGAGCGTCGTGCGCTGGACTTCATCAGAACCGGCTTGCCTAACCATGATCCGTACCGAGCATGGTCAAACTTTGAATTCCAAACCTTTGACGGGTCGATTTACGAAGTGGATTTGCTTGTTCTCACGAAACAGGGATTTTGGCTCGTTGAGATCAAAAGCTGGCCCGGACGCGTCCGAGGCGATGTTTCAACTTGGACACGTACGCACGATGGAAGAACTGTTACCGAAGACAATCCAGTGTTTCTCGCCAACCGCAAGGCCAAAGCTTTGGTCAAGCTTTTGAAGTCTCAGCAAGCTATCCGCAATATCAGCATCCCTTTCCTTGAGCCACTTATCTTTCTTTCAGCTGACGATCTGCAATGCGAACTCTCTGGGCCTGCACTCAATCGTGTGGTTCTCAAGGATCGATCAACTCAAGACGCAACAGCCGAGCGAAGTGGCGTTCTTGCGGCATTGCTTAATCGACTTGGGCCAGGAGTCGATGCGAACAATCGAGGTTTGATTGATGTTAGAGTCGCGAAAGCTCTTTCCCGGTCGATGGAACAAGCGGGTATTCGACCGTCACAGAAGTCACGTCGAGTAGGTGATTACGTCCTTGGCGACTTACTTGCGGACGGCCCAGGTTATCAGGACCGCCTTGCGAAACATGCTTCGTTTGAGAACGTCTATTGTCGCGTGCGGCAATACATGGTGGCTCATGCAGACTCAGAGGAAGAACGTCAACGCAGAAAACGGGCTGCTGCAAGAGAGTTTCAAATCATTCAGGCTCTCAATCATCCGAGCATCCTTCCAGCGTTAGATTACAAGGAGCATGAATTAGGCCCGACCCTGCTGTTCAAGTATGTCGATCCCCAAGCGATTCGCTTCGACCAGTACCTTGCAACTTACTGCCACAAATTGACGACTGACCAGCGCTTGATCTACCTGCGCCAGATCGCTGATGCCATTCGATATGCTCATCGTCGCCGCATCGTTCATCGCGCCCTGTCGCCCCAGAGTATCCTTGTCATGAAGGACGAGGGTGGAAAGCGAAACGTAGACGAGCATACTCAGCAGGATGACAAACGAGCCGCTCAGTCCATTTCCTCGTACGACGATCCATCAAGGATCCATATTCAGATTTTCAATTGGCAGGTCGGTGTTCGCGACAACAGTACCGTGTCAGGACGAGTCACCAACGTCGAGGATCTGGTCGAGTCCCAAGCACTGGTTTACATGGCGCCGGAAGCACTCGCTGACCAAAGGTTGGTCACGGAAGCATCCGATATTTTCTCACTCGGAGCAATCGCCTATCACTTGTTTGCAGCTCGTCCGCCAGCCAACAGCCCCTCTGAACTCGCGTCGATTCTTAGAGACAAGAGGGGGCTAAGCCTTTCTTCCGTTGTGGACGGTGTAAAGCCTAAGTTGGAGGAACTCATCCAATGGTGTACTCACCCTGACGTGAATACGCGAGTTGGCTCCATCGAGGATTTTCTGTCTCTTTTGGACGATGTTGAGGATGAACTCACCGCGACAGAAGAAGCCTTCGTTGACGATCCGTTGGCTGCGAAACGCGGTGATCGACTTGACGGGGGATACATCGTCGACAAGGAACTTGGACAGGGTGCGACCGCCAAAGCGTTGCTTGTTTCCAAGGACGACCAACAGTATGTGCTGAAGATAGCTTTGACCGACGATGACAACGGCAGATTGCACGACGAAGCCGAATCGCTCCGCAAACTGCAGAGCGAGTACATCGTCGCAATCCATGATGAGCTTCAGATGGCAGGCCGTACAGTCCTCGTGTTGCAAAAGGCTGGAGACGAGACGTTGGCAGGCTTACTCCGCAAGGAAGGGGTCCCAGGGCTTGAATTACTTGGCCGCTATGGCGATGACCTTTTGTCGGCAGTAGCTTCACTCGAACGCCATGGAATCGTCCACCGAGACATCAAGCCCGACAACATCGGAATTCGCTCCTTAACCAAACAGAGAAATCAGTTGATCCTGTTTGATTTCTCGCTAACTGGCGCCCCGCTCGAAAACATCCGCGTTGGGACACCAGGTTACATCGATCCCTTTCTAGCGAATCGCAAACCTTTACGGTGGGATCTATCGGCGGAACGCTATTCAGCTGCAGTAACACTTTACGAGATGGCTTCTGGACATGGCGTTTTGCCTATTTGGGGTGATGGGAAATCCGACCCTGCGATTACCGATGGTGAACTCAAGATTGAGCCTGAAAAGTTCGACGCAAGCGTGCGCGACGGCTTGGTCAAGTTTTTCAAAACAGCTTTGCATCGTGATCCGCCGAGACGATTCGACAACGCAGACGAGATGAAATGGGCTTGGCAACAATTGTTCAAGGACGCCGAGCAGCAGAAGGTACGAACCTCAACGGGTATTGAAGTTGACCTGAGAATCAGCCTTGACCAAGTCAATCCCAAAACACCGGTCGCATCACTGGGGTTGAGCACTCGCGCTCGAAATGCTTTAGAGAGAGCCAATATCCTCACAGTGCGTGACCTGTTGTTGACTCCCATCTTTCAGTTGCACACCATGCGCGGTGTCGGAAATCAAACGCGACGAGAGATCACAGAGTTTGTTGCCGAACTTCGCGAACGATTTCCTAATGTGAAAGATGATGCTGGCAAAAGTAAACAGGAAAGTGATCATCCTGAGGACCTACCAGCGTCATTGGAAAACCTCGACCATCGTGTTTTAGGCACTCAAAATGCGAAAACTGCATCCGATTGGCAGATTCGGTTAGCACTTCTCAAGCCAACATTCTCAGAGCCATCCGGAACAACGCAATCGACTGTGGTGCTTTGGCCAAGTCAAACCGATGTGGCATCTGCGCTCAAGACAATACCAGTGAGAATCAACCAGGTGCTGAGCGCGGACCGCAAACGCTGGGCAAAGGAAGCATCACTCAACACGCTACGTTCCGAATTGAACGATGAGATTCTTCGCCTCGGTGGTGTGATGACGGTAGTCGAAGCGATCACGTTTGTTCTCCTGCATCGTCCTCCAACTGATACGCTGGACACGGCCAAGCAACAGCAGATGGCATCCTCCATTGCGCGTGCCCTGGTCGAAACCGAAACATCGATGGCTGAGCCCCGATTCCAATTGCGTCGCATCGGCGGCAAGACCCTCATCGCATGTTCTCGTGACTTAGCGGTTTATGCCGAGAGACTTGGTCCGGTAGCTGATTCCATTGCACAAGCCGATCCGCTGCTCCCGCCGTTGCGTGTCTTTCAAGAATTGTTCGATGTGCCTCAGCCGTCGGCGCCGGAAGGTTGTCAGCCGTTCAACAATGAGCGACTGTTGCGTTTAGCGGCTGCCATGAGCAACATCGCAGCCGTCTCGGCCAAGCAGGAACTCTACCCGAGAGGTATGGCAGCCGAACGTGCGCTGCGGCTCGGTATCGGAGCACTCACGGGTCTTGGCCTGGGTGACAACGAAGGTGGATTTTCAATCAGCCAGATTCGCTCGCGCGTCGAGAGCCGTTACCCCGAGGCACAGCCGCTTCCCGACCGGCCCGAGCTTGATGCATTGCTAGAGCAAGTGGGTCTGGATGTACGCTGGAATGAAGAGACCACCACCTACCACCGCCGCGAAGTTCCCGCAACGTTCACATCGGGTTCTTCGGTTCCACGGCGCCGTACGACAGCCACCAGTACTCGCCAAGTAGAAGTCACGCCGGACATGGCTAGCGCAAGGGAGTTCGAGGAACGGTTGCAGCGTGCCTACGACGAAGGAGGTTTCCTAGTGCTCATGGTGCGTCCAAGCCGAATGCGAGCCTGCGAAGCCAATCTTTTACGACGTTTTAATCTGGAGCGAGTCTCGTTTGACTCTCTCCTGTTCGACACGCTACGCAGCGAAGCCCGGGAATTGGATGTTGCCTGGCAGGTCGTTGAACAAGCCGACGGCAGCGAAACAGGTCACCAGGATTGGAAGAATCTGCTGCATCTGGTCAGCATGTCTCAGCCCAAGATGGAGCAGGATCTGCTACGTCGTGAGGATCATCTGCTACTGGTTCATCCCGGGCTCATCGCCCGCTACGACATGATGTCCCTGCTGGAGACATTGCGAGATCGAGTGGGCCACGATGCGAAATGCCCAGGCGTTTGGGTACTGGTGCCAACCGACGAACAGAACGACATGCCATTCCTCGATGATGCGGAGATCCCACTGATCTCGCCAGGCCAACGAGCCAAAGTCTCCGAGGCTTGGATCGACAACCTCCATCGCGGTCGCGCTCCCAAGCTGGCCTCGACCGAATCTAACAAGACAAGTGGAACGAACTGATGCTGGATATCAAGACGCTGCTGCCTGAACTCAAGAAGCTGGTCACGGCTTTGTCCGAAGACTTGCTCGCGCGCAGCACGGCCAAGAACGATCCCTACAGTGCCAAGGTCGATAGCGGGCTTCGTGAGGCGTATGCACAGATCGAAAAGGGAGGCCGCACCGCCGATGCGTTTGAAGTTTGGCGGGAGGACTATCTCGATCAGGTAGCCGTGGCGTGGGTGCTGGCCTGTGTCTTCGTGCGGTTCATGGAAGACAACCATCTAATCGATGAGTGTTGGCTGGCCGGTGAAGGGGAACGTCGCAAACTGGCTGAGGATACGCACGAGCTTTTCTTCCGCGAACATCCTCACGATTCGGATCGTGAATACTTCGAGCATGTCTTCCAGGCGGTCGGCAAGATCCCGGCAGCGCGTGATCTGTTCGCTGAAGGGAAGACGCCACTGTGGGCCGTCGGGCCGAGCGGCGATATGGCAATGAAGCTGCTGGAGTACTGGCGTGAGGTCGTTCCTGAAACGGGAAACCTCAAGCGATCGTTCGAGGTGGAGGATGCAGACACGCGGTTCCTGGGAGATCTGTATCAGGATCTATCCGAACGTGCCCGGAAGAAGTACGCCTTGCTTCAGACGCCCGTCTTCGTGGAGGAGTTTATTCTCGACCGGACGCTCGATCCGGCCATCGCTGAGTTTGGTCTCGACGAAGTGCGGATGATCGATCCCACGTGCGGATCGGGGCACTTTCTGCTCGGTGGTTTTGCCCGGCTGTTCGATCTGTGGATCAAACGAGAAACGAACGAAGTCGCCGCAGCCCAGAAGGCTCTCGATGGCGTTTGGGGCTGTGACATCAACCCATTCGCGGTTGCGATCGCCAGGTTCCGGTTGATCGTGGCGGCACTGCGAGCCTGCGGCATTAAGCGGCTGAAGGATGCACCGGCGTGGAAGATCCATTTGGCCACCGGAGACAGCCTCTTGTTCGGGAGCCGCTGGGATCGCGAAGGGAACAAGAAAGCGGAGCAGCAGTTCCTGGGCACAACGGAAGAGAGCTGGGCACCCGAGATCTACGCCTGTGAAGACAAGGATGCCATCTCCGAAGTCCTTGGGCAGCAGTATCATGCCGTCGTGGGAAATCCGCCGTATATCGTTCCTAAGGACAAAGCACTCAATCAGGCGTACCGAGGTCGCTATCCGACCTGCCATCGACAGTACTCACTGGCGGTACCGTTTATGGAGAGATTCTTCGATCTCTCGGTGACGGGTGGAGGAAAGGCTGAAGGCTTTGTCGGTCAGATCACTGCGAACTCGTTCATGAAGCGGGAGTTCGGCAAGAAGCTCATTGAGGATTTTTTTGCGAAGGTTGATCTGACGCACGTGATCGATACTTCGGGGGCTTACATCCCCGGGCACGGGACGCCCACAGTGATTTTGTTTGGGCGGAATCGGCTGCCTGTCGATGCAACGGTACGCGCCGTGTTGGGAATCAAGGGAGAACCGAGTACTCCTGAGGATCCATCTCAAGGTTTGGTCTGGCAATCGATCGTTCATCATGTCGATCAAGCGAATGCTCAAGATACGTTCACCTCTGTATCCGACGCAAACCGCGCAACGTTTACAAGTCATCCGTGGAGCATCGGCGGAGGTGGGGCGGGGGACCTAAAAGAAACACTAGAGGCTGCTTCATCAACGCAACTTTGTGATCACGTTTCAGAGATCGGTTTTGGAGCCGTCACGCGAGAGGACGAGGTGTACCTGCTATCGGAACGGGTTGCCGTTCGTCACGGCATC
>Ga0169931_10006804_pt1 | contig 17127 bp, 16 predicted proteins | sample Kivu_15m_20L_FD_129675 | JGI IMG/M metagenome (GOLD analysis project Ga0169931, IMG submission 129675) | Freshwater microbial communities from Lake Kivu, Western Province, Rwanda to study Microbial Dark Matter (Phase II) - Kivu_15m_20L... | ecosystem: Environmental > Aquatic > Freshwater > Lake...
ACCGCCGCCCGGCAGGATGCCTTCTTCGACGGCAGCACGCGTGGCGTGCAGAGCGTCCTCGACGCGGGCCTTCTTCTCCTTCATTTCGCTTTCGGTCGCGGCGCCAACGTTGATCTTGGCTACGCCACCAGCGAGCTTTGCGAGACGCTCTTCGAGCTTCTCGCGGTCGTAGTCACTGGTCGAGTTGGCAATTTCGCGGCGAATCTGCTCGATGCGGGCCTTGATGTCTGCGCCCTTGCCGGAGCCTTCAATGATCGTGGTGTTGTCCTTGCCCACGATGACCTTTTTCGCGCGACCGAGGTCCGTGATCGGCAGGCTCTCGAGCTTAATGCCCAGGCTGTCGAAGATCGGGGTGCCGCCGGTCAGGATAGCGATATCTTCCATCATCGCCTTGCGGCGGTCGCCGTAGCCGGGAGCCTTCACCGCGCACACGTTGAAGGTGCCACGGAGGCGGTTGATAACGAGCGTCGCCAGGGCTTCGCCTTCGACGTCTTCGGCGATGATCAGCAGCGGACGGCCCGAGTTCACAACGGCCTCGAGCAACGGAACCATTTCCTTGACGCTGGCGATCTTCTTCTCGTAGACCAGCACGTAAGCGTCTTCGAGCACGCATTCCATCGTGGTCGGATTGTTGACGAAGTATGGCGAAACGTAGCCGCGATCGAACTGCATGCCTTCGACCCATTCGACCTCGGTCTTGAGGCTTTTGCCTTCATCGACCGTGATCACGCCGTCCTTGCCAACCTTTTCCATTGCCTCGGCCAACAGCTCACCAATTTCGGTGTCGTTGTTGCTGGCAATCGTGGCGACCTGGGCCATTTCCTTCTTGCTCTTGATCGAGATCGACGCGCCCTTCAGCTTCTCGGTGATCTCTTGCACGGCCTTTTCGATGCCCTGCTTCATCTGCACAGGATTGACCCCTGCGACGACCGCTCGGAGCCCTTCGTTGAAGATGGCCTCTGCCATGACTGTGGCGGTCGTGGTGCCGTCGCCGGCAACGTCGCTCGTCTTGCTGGCGACTTCGCGTACCATGCGAGCGCCCATGTTTTCGTAGACGTCTTCCAGGTCGACTTCCTTGGCAACGGTGACGCCGTCCTTGGTGACGGTCGGCGAACCAAAGCTCTTCTGCAAAATCACGTTGCGACCCTTGGGGCCCAACGTCACTTTGACCGCGCGGGCCAACTTGGAAACACCGCGCCGCATGGCGTCGCGGGCTTCCTGGTCAAACGCAATCATCTTGGCCATTTTGTAAGTTCTCCTTCGAGGTTGCCCGCGCGATGGGAATCACAGCAGGGCGAAAGCGTTAGTAGTGTTTGGGTAATTCGGACTGCTTACTCGATCACCGCGAGGATGTCGTCTTCGCGCATCAGAAGCAGTTCTTCGTCGTTGATTTTGATCACTTCGGGGGCATAGCTGGTGAACAGGACGTTATCGCCCACCTTCACCTGCAACTTAGACCGCGAGCCGTCTTCCAGCAGCCGACCATCACCGATCGCGATCACTTTGCCTCGCGAAGGTTTGTCCTTGGCCGAGTCCGGCAGAACGATGCCGCCGGCAGTTTTCGATTCCGATGCTTCTCGTTCGACGACGACGCGGTCGCCCAGCGGCTGGATCTTGACGTCGCTCTTCTTCTTGGCCTTGGTCGCTGTCGACATAGGTGTTTGCCTCCGCAAATCGCTAAATGGTGGTCTATATGGCTGGGTTTATGGGGTCTACCGGCATCAGCAGCCATGAAAGGGGCTGAGCCGGCGGTTGACTGCCAAACCTGGCGCGCGAAGCGCCCTGTGGCCGGGTGGAAATGCAAGTGCCGCGCCAAGGAGCGGCATGGTTCATTAAACTCTGATGCTGCAAAGCTTTGCGGATCCAGATGGCGTACTGCCGGTAAATCCGCCGCCTGCCATCAGCGTCAAGTAGTTCGCCGATCCCAGACCTCGACCTGCCAGTTTGACAGATGCGTCCGCGGAACACTCGAAGGGGTATAATCGCTTGTAGGCGCTTCGCGCACCCGGGCACATACTCGCCCGATCTTTCGAAAAAATCAGGAGTTCCCTCGCCATGAGCCACGATCCGAAAGAACTCGTCTCGGTTTATAAGGCAGCCAATCCGACCGAAGCCCACTTGGTCATGAATCTGCTCCTGGACGAGGAGATCGAGGCTTTCGTCTCCGAGGAAAACGAGCCCCTGGCCGGGCTGACCATCGCCGCCCCGGACGTGCTCGTGGCCCGCGAAAGCGAGGCTCGGGCGCGCGAGATTATCGACAATTACGACGATCTGCAGATTGAACGGGCTGAGAAGGAATCCGGGGGCAAGGAAGAGGAGTAGGCTGCCCGAAGCCCCCCAGTCCCGACTTGCCGGGATCTCAGTTTGCGTCGGGCTCGTCACGAAGCACACGTTCGCCGGCTGCGAGCAGCTTCTCGATTCGATCGACGTCGTAAACGCAGCCTCCCCACGTGCCACCACTTGCTCGCTGGAGTGCTGCCCAGAGGCGGGTGTCGTCTGGCAGTCGATCGTCCGGGCGCAAGTCGTCGCGAGCGGCTCGTGCTGTGAGCACCTGAGCTCCCTCATCGGCACTGAATTCACGGCTCGCATCACCCACCAGATCGATCGAGCCTGTGAGCCGGACGCGGTCGACCACGATGCGAATCCGATCGCCATCGCGCACCTTGCCGATCGGGCCGCCGGCCAACGCTTCTGGTCCTACGTGCCCGATGCATGCGCCGGTGCTCACGCCTGAGAAACGCGCGTCCGTGACGACGGCCACATCGCGACCCCATTCCAGGTATTTGAGCGCCGAGGTGAGCTGGTAAGTCTCTTCCATGCCTGAGCCTGTAGGCCCACGTCCAATGAGCACAATCATCTCGCCCGGCGCGATCGGTGTTGCCGATTGACCTTTGATCGCGGCAATCGCATTGCGCTCGCTGGTAAACACACGGGCGATTCCCGTCTTGCGGTACACGCCATCGGCGTCGACCACGCGCGGATCGATCGACGTGCTTTTAATGACTGAGCCCTCAGGCGCCAGATTGCCGCGCGGGAAGCAGACCGTGGCGGTGAGACCACGTTCGCGGGCCAGAGCAGGAAGCATGATGACGTCGGTTGCGTCGACGCCGTCCTTGCGAAGTAAAACATCGCGAAGCGCTTGCCGGCGTTCCGACTTCTCCCACCATTCGAGCACGTCACCAAGCCGCAGGCCACTGGCCGTCAGCACGTCGAGTTCGAGCAGCCCTAGTTTGCGCAGGTGCAGCATGACTTCGGGTACGCCGCCAGCGAGAAAAACACGCACGGTCGGATGCCCGACCGGTCCGTTTGGGAGCGCATCGACGAATCGTGGGACCTTGGCATTTACCGCTTCCCAATCGTTAACAGTTGGCCGGCGCAGGCCCGCCTGATGGGCAATCGCGGGTATGTGCAGCAGCAGGTTCGTGGATCCGCCGAACGCGGCGTGCACTACCATTGCGTTGCGAATCGCGGCGTCGCTGAGAATATCTGAAGTCTTAATGCCGCGTGCGTTCATCTCCATAAGCGCGAGCGCGCTGCGGCGAGCCATATCGAGCCAGATTGGTTGACCGCTGGGTGCGAGCGCCGAATGGGGCAGCGATAGCCCTAGTGCTTCGCCGACCACTTGTGCCGTGGCGGCTGTCCCCAGGAACTGGCAACCACCTCCGGGCGATGCACATGCGCTGCAGCCCGCCGCAGCCGCGTCTTCCAGAGTGATTTCGCCGTGGACGTAGCGAGCGCCGATCGACTGCACTTTGCCGGCGTCCTCACCGGCTGAAGGTGGCAGCGTCACACCGCCAGGCACCAACACGCAGGGCAGGTCACGCGTACCGGCCAGGGCCAACATCATCGCCGGGAGACCCTTGTCGCAGGTAGCCACGCCGAGCACGCCGCGCCGTCGAGGCAGCGAACGAATCAAGCGGCGAAACACGATCGCAGCGTCGTTGCGATACGGCAGGCTGTCAAACATGCCTACGGTCCCCTGCGTGCGACCGTCGCAGGGATCGGAACAGTAGGCGGCAAATGGCACTGCGCCTGCGGCTTTGAGAGTGCGGGCCGCCTCGGCGACGAGCAGGCCGACTTCCCAGTGCCCCGTGTGGTAACCCAGCGCAACCGGCGTTCCATCGTCGGCTCGAATGCCGCCCTGCGTACTAAGCAGCAGAAACTGAGGGCCCGTCATCGCCGCCGGATCCCAGCCCATGCCGGCGTTTTGCGAGAGGCCGAACAGATCGCCGCTCGGCCAGTTGCGCAACATGTCGTCGTCGAGAGGTAGCGAGCCGGCCGGGCCGGCGGCACTCGTGATGACATCGTATATGCGGGAGTCGCCCGGTTCGAGAATGCCTTGAGTTTCGCGGTTGTTGCGGGTGGAAGTCATGACAAGTACTGATCTCGAAGTTTAGCGCGGCGGCATTGCGGGCGGCGCGGAGCTGGTCTCATCACGTCTCGGCAAGAACCAGCGAGCCATTGTCGCTGCCAGCACCGGAAGTGCAATCGAGGCCGCGAGCGCCAGCGGCAGTTCTCCCTGGTTGCGGGCGAAGTGGCCCAGCACGGCATAGACGAGCGCGATACCCAGGTTACTCAGCATCACGGCAGGCAGGAACTTTCTCCACGCAAGCTGCGTCGTGCCCAGCAGCAGCACCGAAGCCTCGGCCAACACCGGTAAGGCCCGCGCGGCGACGAGGATGCGCGCCCCAAAATGTTGAGCGACCAGATCCATGCGGTCGAGATCTTCAGGCTTTGCGAATCGCTCAGCCAGGGGCCGGCCAAAGACTCGCGCCAACGCGAATCCGATCACAGCGCCCACAGTGAGGCCCAGCCACGAGGCGGCCGTTGCGCCCGCGATCCCGAGCTGTGCTCCGGCCACGGTGCTGACAGCGCTCGACGGGACGGGCAGGAAAACGTCGGTCGAGAGAATCGCGATCGTGCCCAGAGCGATGGTGAGCGGCGGGGGTGGCGGATCGAGCCAGGCAGCCACGCGCGCATCGATCGCATCGCCGAAGCCAATGAAGGGCACGATCGGCACCAGCAATGCCAGGCAAATAATCAGCAGAGGTCGCCAGAGGTCACGCATGATCACGAACATTCAAAGCTGGCAATTGAGAACCACTTGTTGCACCGTTCACAGAGCCCGATCAGATCAAACCAACTGAACAAGTCTTGCTCTCGGCCCATTTGGGTAAAGCAGGAATGGTTGAACAAGTCGTCAGAATACTCAAACGAGTTGCGAATTTGCAGGGTTGCGGATTGGCACGAACACTTGATCGTGTCCCGCTGGCCTTCAGCCCGGCGATGGCTGGTGACTCCCTGTTCGGCATCCGAGCCGTGGATATCGCTGTCAAACACAAGATCGATTCGTCCGCAACTTCGACACTCTAAATACAAAGGGCTCAGAAAGAGGGTCCCGTAACGGGCACCAGCTTGCCATTTAAAGCCATGCACAGAAAAGGTTTTGCCGCCGCACGCACAGTCGAGATCAAAGAACACTCGAATGTGATCTGCTCCCTCGATCTGCATCTCGATTTCCGGTGAGGGGCTGTTCGGGGACGCGTGCCCGTCGAGCAAGATATCTGCCGGCACCATTGCAGTGGCGCGGAATGCACGCAGACATCCAGGGGGGGCGCTTCTGGAGAAACGCGAGGAGTTCACTCATCCGACCGCGTCCTTAATGCCGACGTCCACCACAAACCGATACGGCTTCTTCGCCCACTCGCCGGCGTAGTCCACGCCGATACGCGGCGTGCGGCGAATGTGCCGGCGGGGTACGAGTAGCCCGCGATCCTCGATCCACAGGTCGGTCGCCGGGTCGATCGCCAGCGTGTTAAAGCTCTTGTCGATCGACATCGCTTTCGTGAGTTTCGCCGGGCCGGTCCAGGGACCCGCGCCGCGAATCAGCACCGCCGCGGGATGATCGACGTCATCCGTCACGGCGTTCAGCATCCAGTGAATACCGTAGATGAAGTAGACGTACCAGTTGCCCGCTGGACCGAACATGATTTCGGTCCGCGCGGTGCGACCCTTGCTGCCATGAGCCGCGAGGTCCTGGGGGCCGATGTAGGCCTCGGTCTCGTGGATCACCTCGGCGAGCACTTCGCCGCCAATCCTTCGGCAAAGCACTTTGCCAATCAGCTCCCGCGCTACGGTCAGTGCCGGGCCCGCAAAAAAGCCGCGCTCCAGCGAGCGCGGCTTGAAATTCACGGGAGTCGGCAGGAGCAGCGGCGTGCGACGAGTCGCCGCACGACGCGCGTCGCCTACGGCTTGGGCTTGGCGCTGCTGAGTGCCAGCAGAGCGTACCCTGTTACCAGATTGGGATTGCCTTCGAGCCACCGCGGCGTCTCATTCAACCAGGAACCGTTTGGCTGCTGCCGCTTAGCGAGCTCGGCCACCAGCTCTGCACGCCAGTCGTGTTTCTTGCCCGATGCATCGGTGAACTCATCGGCGCCGACAGCTGCCATCGCCTTGGCGAACGACTGGTAATAGTAGTATAGCCCGTTGGCCTGCATGCCGGGATTCTCTTCCAGCGTGTAGTGCTTCTTAATCCACTCGGTGGCCGCTTTGACGCGTGGGTCGTCGCTCGTGAGCCCGGCATAGATCAGGCTCTTGAGTCCCGCATAGGTCATCGAACCGTAGGAACGCAGACCGCCGTCGGGCGTGTTGCCGGCCTGGCTCGAACCGCCGGCGGCCGGCGTGTAATAGAATCCGCCGTCGTTGACCTTGGCGGCAAAGGGGGTGGTGTTCGCCTCGCTCTCGAGATTCTGGGTGCGCGAAACAAAGACCAGCGCCTTTTGCACGGCCTCGTCGTCGGCACTGGCGCCCAGGCTCTTGAGGGCGTCCAGCAGGAACGAGGTGTTCGAAAGATCCGGCCGTCGGCTGCGCCCATAACCGGCGCCGCCATAGTTGGGACTCGACTTGTCGATACCGTCTTCGGTATCCCACTGGATACCTCGCACATACTTGTTCGCGCCTTCCAGCAGCTTCGCGTAGCGGCCGTCGGCATTCGCCGCCTCCAGGGCCTGAATCGCGATGCACGTTTCGTAGTTGCCGTGCGACGAACCCTCGGCATAGATCCCGCCATCGGGCCGAACAAATTTTTCGATGTACTTGAGGCTCTTGGCCACCAGCGGATCATCCGCCGTGCGGCCGTTTTTCAGCAGGCCTGCTGCGACGATCGCCGTAACCGCCGGTCCGGCGTCAGCGCTGAAGGAGCCATCCGGGGCCTGGGCTGTTTCAAGGAACTGGACCGCCTTGGCGACGACCTCTTGATGCTGCCTGGCGGTTGTCTGGGCTTCGGCGGCTGGCAAGCTCGCAGCGATATTGAAACTCAACGCGGCCACAACGGGGGCAATCCAGCGCTCGCGGTTCATCGAATGTCATCCTTCCGTTGCGGTTGGGTTGGAGTGCGGCACGAGGTCTGCCGCAAAGATAATTGTTACGCCGGCCAAGCGAGGGGACAAGTAATCGCGAGAATCACTCGTGATGTGGCGTAATTTTGGTCGCGCGGCGAAAAGTTCACCGCGCCACGGCCACTTAACCGGGCGTTACGGCTGAAAGGCCATGGCCACCAGAAACAGCAGCCAGCCGGTGAAGAATACGACAGCAAGCGCGAGGAGCCATGGTCGCTTGCGCATCGGAACGACCGGCGGCAAGTCTTCAGGGGCAGCTTTGAGCCCCTTGTCCGCAACGGGTGGTTTCGCTTCCATGCGCGCCATGAATGTCCCGTTTCTGAATTCGCGAGTCGCTACTCGGGCAGCGAGATTTTGAAGCGTTCTTGCAGATCGGTGTTGAAGTCGAATACGTCGTTGAAGTCCTCGCGGCGATCGTCCGGCGTCTTGCGCATCTGGCCGATGCCGATCAGATTGAACACGATCTCGCCAAAGTCGCCGGTTTTTGTAACACCCCAACTGTTCAGCACCGTCTTGGCCATGTAGCCGTACTGCTCCAGAGCATAGAGCCGAATTGCCTCGCACAGTTGCTGACCGGTCAGATGCCGTTCGGTCTCGCGGCCGGAACCCTCTTCGGGTTCTTCTTCCACCTCGGCCGGTCGGTCGGTCCCCATTCCGAGCCGGTTGTGAGCGTAGTTGAGCGCTTCGAAGACGAACGCATAAGCGTCGATCTTGTAGCGGCGGTCTTCCTTGAGCAACTTGGCAATCGGATGCGAAGGATCGAGCATGGCGTGTCGGTAGGTCCGCGGTGTGCTTCGTTGGTGGTGGGTCAGTCGCTGTTCTTTCGTCCGCCGCGCTTGAGCACGGTGAGCACCTCTTCGGCGCCGATCATCACGCGGCGGTGATCCTCGGTCTCAACCAAGAGTTGGCCGGCCAGGATTTCCTGCGCGAGGACACGAGCCCGGCCGCGCGCCGTCACGACATCCGAGCCCAGCGGAGGGAGCTCTTTCTGCAGGGCATCGTAAGTATCGTATTCATAGCGGAGACAACATTTCAACCGCCCGCACCGCCCGGAAATCTTTGTGGGATCGAGGGTGGCCTTCTGGATTTTGGCCATTTTCATGGAAACGGGCGGCATTTCCGAGAGATGCGTGTTGCAACAAACCGGCTTGCCACAGTCGCCGTAGTCGGCCAAAAGCTTGGCTTCGTCGCGGACACCAATTTGTCGCATCTCGATACGGGTTTGAAATTCCGCGGCCAAGAGCTTCACGAGTTCGCGAAAGTCGACCCGGTTTTCAGCCAGGTAATACACGATAATCCGCTCGCCGCCAAAAATGTGCTCCACGTCCACGAGCTTCATTTCCAGCTTCTCCTGAGCGATTAACCGCTGGCAGGTTTGAAACTCCTGCCGCGCTAGATCCAACAGCCGCCAGCGCTGGTTAGTGTCATCTCCCGACATCTCACGGATAATTTGCCCCGTACCGTCCGGCGTCAACTGGGCTAACGCCGCGTCGGTGGCTTCGCACAAGACTTCGCCCGATTCCAATCCGCGTTCGGTGCGCACAATCACCTGAGCGCTGCGCAAGTAGGTTTCATCGCGACCGGGAGAGTAAACGCCCAGTGCCCGCATGACTCCGGTTCGCACAACGTATTTGGGCATGGCGATCCGGTGAGAGTTGCGGTGGGAAGAGAAGTGCATGCCACGGCGGTGTTTCTGAGCCCACAGTATACCGTCCTCGACCGCAGGCCGCCAAGGCTGGCAAAACTGCCAAGGAGGATCGCAACTGTTGATTTCAAGCTGACATTCGCGGCGACGGGCGATACAACAAATGCTGGATTGACTAAGTGCCAGCCACCCGCGAGGCCACGATGAAGAAGGAACACGAGACCGCATTTGACGACCTGTGCCGGCACGTGCGCGAGACGGCGCTTCTGGCCGCGGCTGAAAGCGCACTGGCCTGGGACGAGCGGACTCAATTACCTCCGGATGCGACCGAGTTCCGTGCCGAACAGCTGACGCTGCTGGCCGGAGTGCTCCACGCCCGGCGCACCGATAAGCGAATCGGCGAGTGGCTGGCTATTCTCGCCGGCAGCCCGCTCGCGGCAAATCCGCACGACCCGTCGGGCACCGTGATCAGAGAGCTTAAGCGGCAGTACGAGCGCCGAGTGAAGCTGCCGCAGTCGCTAGTCGAAGAGCTGGCCCGGACGGCCTCCCTTGGCCAACATGCTTGGGAACAGGCGCGCGCGAAAGATGACTACGGCACGTTTGCGCCGCTGATGGCGAAGACCTTTGAGCTCAAGCGGGCCGAGGCTGATGCCCTGGGGTATCAATCCACACGCTACGACGCGTTGCTCGACGACTACGAGCCGGGCGAACGAACATCGAATGTGGCCGAAGTGTTGGCTGCACTCCGCGAGGCGCTGGTTCCGCTGGTGGCCGAGGTCGCGGCGAGCAAGCAAAAGCCCGACGTCTCGATTCTTGAACGGGAGTATCCTGTCGCTGCGCAAGAGACACTAGCCAGGCGTGGGGCTGAGGCGATCGGCTTCAGCTTCCAGCGCGGCCGGCTCGATGTCACGGCACATCCCTTCTGCACGACGCTCGGGCCGAAGGATTGCCGCATCACGACGCGCTATGACGAGCGTTTTTTCAATAGCGCGTTTTTCGGCGTGCTGCACGAAGCAGGGCACGGGATTTACGAACAAGGCTTGCCGGTCGATTGGTACGGCCTGCCGCCGGGCGAAGCCGTCTCGCTGGGCATTCATGAGTCGCAGTCCCGGCTGTGGGAAAACTTGGTCGGTCGCAGCCGCGAGTTCTGGCAGCATCTCTATCCCGCTACGCAGCAGGCTTTTCCCGGGGCTCTTGGCAAAACACCGCTCGAAGACTTCTACTTTGCGATTAACGACGTGCAGCCGTCGCTCGTTCGCGTCGAAGCCGACGAAGCCACCTACAATCTGCATATTCTCATCCGCTTTGAACTCGAGCAGGCCATGCTCGCCGACGAGATTCCGATTGCCGACGTTCCGGCAGCGTGGAATGACAAGTACGAGAAATATTTGGGCATTCGTCCTAAGAGCGACGCGGACGGCGTGCTGCAGGACGTGCACTGGAGCGCGGGACTTGTGGGATACTTCCCCACATACGCGTTGGGAAATCTGTACGCGTCGCAGTTCTTCGTGCAGGCGGAGAAAGACCTGGGGGACCTCGGGCCGCAGTTTGCGCGGGGCGAGTTCACACCGCTTCGCGAGTGGTTGAACAAGAACATTCACGGGCACGGCCAATGTTACTCGGCTGCCGACCTGGTCCAGAAAATCACGGGAAAACCGCTCTCGCACGACCCCCTGATCGCGCACTTGCGCGGAAAGCTTGCTCCGCTCTACGGATTGAATTAACTTCGGCGGCATCAGGCGGTCGTCCTATGCTGCTGAGAGTCTTCCATGACTGAGAGTCCTTCCGCACCGCTGCGTAATCCACTGGCTGTGCTGTTTGTCGCCCTGTCGCTATCGATCGGTTGGGGTGTTCGCGGTAACTGGGGACACGAATTCGGCGCAATGATTCCCGGCGCGCTGGCTGCGATGGCCGCCGTTCTCGTGAGCGGTCGCGAGGATTGGCGGCGGCGAATACTGTTCTTTGCTTTCTACGGCGCCGTCGGCTGGTCGTTCGGCGGTGCGATTTCCTACATGAAGGTCATCGCCTACACGCATTCTGGGGATGCGCCGACCGTGGCGTATGACGCCCCCGCGCGGTGACAATTGGGCCGGCGCGCTCGGCATGACCGTGGCCGTGATCGTATTCCTGTACTACAGCCGCGAATGGGAAGTGTTGTGGTTGACGCTGGTCGTCGGGTTCTTCGGCGGCCTGGCTTTCACCGGCTCGACGACAATTAAGCTCGCGCTCGTGCACCCCGGTTTTCAGGATCGCTTTTTCGGCCGGGCGATCGAAACGAATTGGCACAGTGTGCTCGAGCAGACGTTCGGTTTCATCGCGGGCCTCGGCGTGGCCCTGGTGATGGGCTATTGGTCGACGCGTGGGCCGCGGCTGGAAGACACATCGGCGCTCCGTCGTTGGTCTGAGCCGATCTTGGTGTTCTTTGTGCTGGTGGTGATCAGCTACATAAACATCGTGAAGAACGTCGAGGCCGTATGGACGAAAGACCCTCGCACGCTTGCCGACACGCTGTGGGGGCTCTCCTCGTACACTTGGTTTGACCTGGCATATGCTGCACTGGCTTTTACGATCGCCTTGCCGCTACTGATGTACCACCGAGGGCGAACGCTGGACATTCTGCCCAGTTCGACGCTGGGCAAGGGGCAGCTGTTCTACATGGTGTTTCTCTGGTGGATCGTGCTGGGGAACCTGTCCCGGACCGTTCCCTTCGCCGAGCAGCGGCTCGTGACCGAAGGGACGATCCATTTGAACGCGTGCCTGTGCACGCTGTTGGCGCTACTGCTCCCGTCATCGCGAGTGGTCGTGGCGAGCGAAGCAACGCCAGTCTACGGCAGTCTTTTGAAGTCGGCGGCGGTGAGCATCGCCGTTGGAGCGATTCTCGTCGTTGCCGGCGAGTATGCACTCGTGCGCGGCCTGTGGGGCGACACGTTTGCCGGACACTCCACGCTAGAGAAGCGTTTCGGCCCCGACAGTACCGTTAACAGGCGGTAAAGTGCGCGGCGTTAGAACTCTTCCTAGCGGTGCTTATTCGCTGCTGTAGACGTGCGTGCTCTCTTCCTTCGAGATCGGATCGCGGATCTCGTCGGTCGCTAGTTGTACCGCGATTCGTTGATCGCCTACACCGGTGGCCTGGACCTTAATCGTGAATACGGTTTCGGCCTTAGCGGCCAATTGCCGGAGCGGTTCGAAGATCACTCGCTGGCCTTCGATCTTGTAGCGCACTGGGCCCTCGGCCGAGAGCGGTTTCATGCCTGTCGGCATCAGCGCCGCCAAGTGCACATTGCCGGAGGCCTTGGTGCCCTGGTTGGTGACCCGGATTTCATACGACGTTTCGCCGCCGACTTCGATCGGATCCTTGAGGTCGGAAAGCTGGAAGTTGATTGCCGCAAGACCTTCAATCTGCACGACCTCTTCGCGTTCGTCCTTCAAGCCGCTCTCTGCCGAGACGCTACGAATCACGACGCGAGCCTCGCCCGCCTCGAGCGGCAGCGTCGTCAGCTTCACGACGCCTGTTTCCTGCGGCGGCAGTTCTTCGAGGTTCCAGTAGACCGCATGGGTTGCCTCGTCAAACTGTCCGCCGTTGTTGGCCTCGACGAATTTCAGGTTCCGCGGCAATACGGCCACCAGGTCCACATTCTTGGCCGGGGCAGTGCCGGGGTTCTTGATCGAAATGCTATGCGTTGCGTTCCGTTCCAAATAGCGCAGCTTCGGTCCGGCGAGGGCAACTTCGAGCTGCGGGGCGACGACTTCAATTGCCGTTTGGGCTTCACTCGACAGTCCGGCTTCGCCTTCGGCCCGAATAATATTCACAAGTTCGCCTGGCGATGCCGCGGTGAGCATTAAGTCGAGCTCGCGGACTTCACCTGGCTTGAGTGCCCCGAGTTCAAACTCCAACTCTCGGCCTGCGGCATGGATTAGACCATCTGGCACGGTTTCGCTGATCACGACTCCTTGGGCGGCGCCGCTACCGGGATTCGAGAGTTTGATCCGCAGTGTGAGCTGTTCGCCCTTGTGTACTTTCGAGGGGCCGAGGACTTCGATATTCAACATTGGCTTCGTGGCCACGGTCCGCACCGAAGCATGAGCCTGGAAAGTGACGGTGGCGACGCTACCGATCTCGCCTTCGGCGGTTGGCATAAGCTGCAATTCGATGGTTTGCTCTTCGTTCGGCCTCATTGTGCCGAGCTCCCAGATCAGCTCTCCATCGGGATTGCGGCCAGCCGGCGGCGCAGAGTCGATGAGCTGCGTGCCTTGCGGCACGGTGTCATGAACCTCGACGCCATGCGCCGTCGCGGTACCGGCGTTGCGCACCTTGATCGTGAACTTGGCCGGTTTGCCAATCTGGATTTCCGGGGGGGCAGATTTTTCGATCGTCAGCGCCGGGGCCTGTGTGCCGTTTAGTTGAGGATCGCCGGGACGGCCGTTGCCTTCGCTCAGGGGTTCGGCGGAATCGGTCTCTTCGTCAAGCGCCGCTGCACCAGCAGCGCCTCCAATAAGTGGCTCGGCGGTGGGGAGTTCTGCGGGAGCGGTCGGGTAGGGGTTCGACGCCCCATACTCGCCATTCGCAGGAGCCTCGGCCTCGGCGCCAGCGGTCAGCGGAGCGCCCGCGCCACGCAGTGGATTGCCGGCGCCTGTCGGCACACCGGCCTCCAGGGGCTGTGGTGCGTATGCGGGCTGTGAGGCAAAGGCATTCTGGGCCTGTGGCATGGACTCGTCGACGACTTCGGCCGCCGCCGGTTGCTCGGCGTAACGAGTATCAGCCGGAGCCGCGGGAGCCTGACGAGTCGCGAACGGATTTCCGCTGGGGGGTGCGGCAGCAAGCTGTTCGGTGTTCGCGGGGTTGGCATCAGGAATATCGCCTTCGAGCGGTTGATCGATGATTTCTTCGGCGAAATCCGCTGGCTGGACCCCGGTCGCATAGTCGTCGGATTGATATCGGTCTGCGGTGGGCTCGACGACAGGCTCGGCGGCATAGGGATCGGCACTTCCTGGTAGTTGCCGGGCAACCGGAATCGGCTGGGGCTGCTTGCCCGCAGGTTCGACTTTTGCCGTGGCTTCGGTAGCGGCCTTGGGTGCCAATTTGCCTTGAGCGTAGTAAACGCCCACCGTGCCCAGCCCGACGAGGCTGCTCATAACCAAGACGCCAAAGACGGTGCGTTTCATGTTCGTTGCGTCCGCGAACGAGTGCTGGAAAGAACTCTGCGGGACAAGTCCGGCTTCCTTGCCGATGTGTCTCGCTGAGAGTAGACGTGCTCGCCCCGAGCGCGCTACCGCTCGGAGTGGGCGGTGTAAGTAGCAAACTTCGCGATCGCAGGGAAGGGCACTTCGCGTTGGGCAGAAGCCAAGGACCGGGACTAGTTGCGAGGAGCAGCTAGCGTTGCCAGTCTGCGCGAGACCTCGTCCAGCCGGCGCAGTTCCCAGGCCGCCCGTGGAGAATTGGCGGCGTTTTTTTCCAGCTCACGCCGCCGCTCGGCTGTCCTGCGGGCTAAGAGCGGAATCACTTCATCCAGCGACCGCAGCGGTGTTTGCTGAGCTTGCAAGTTCTGTGGCAGGAGCTTCCAGTGGAGGTTCAGGTCGTGGTGCGTCGTGGACAGATTGGCGAGTTCGGCGGCTGCCCGTCCGAGGTCGTCAACCGTCCACGCCTCTTTCGAATGCAACTCGGAAAAAAGGCGCGAGACTGCGAGGTTATAGCCGGCGATTCGCGACTCGAGCTCCGAGTGCTGGAGATCCGCTCCGCCGGGAAGCTGACGCGGTCGGGACAGCGAGCGGGGGACGCTATTGCCGGGATGCGTACGGGCAATGCGGACCTGGGCTTGTCGCGCGGAAGCCAGGGCCAGCCAGTCAATCATCCGCTTTTGCCACGCCACGGGTCGGCCGTCTCGCTGATAGCGATTTTCGATTCGCTCCCAGGCGTCGTGCCACTTGTCGAATTCGGTGCGATCGTCGTGGAACGCCTGGGCCGTGGAAAAGGCGAAGTCGCGCCGCAGCTTGGCGATCGCCCGTTGTTCCTGATCGTCAACCTCGGCCAGCAGTTCCAGGAGCCCGCCGTCGGTAATTTCACGTCCTTGAACTGCGCGGTCGAGGATCGCTCGATTGCGTTCCCGCAGGTGTTTGAGTTCCGCTCCGCTAGTCGTGACGGAGGCTGCGGCGTCAGAGCGGGCCAGCAATTCTTCCAGAATCTGCCGCTTACCCGAGGAGTCAGCTTGCTGATACGACGTTGCTACCGCTTGGTAGCGTTCGCGGCTCTGGGACTCGCTGGCCGCCCCCGGGCGCGCAGCAGGGACCAGAAGGGCGAAAACGACTAGCAGAAACTGGGGGCGGATGGGGATCATCGTAGGCGCACTGCTCCAGGAAAACTTAGGTTGCGACGAACGGCAGTCAAACATGCCGGATCCGGAAAACGCCAGGATTCCGCCTTCCGCTTTGACAGCGGCCGCCGGCTGTGACAGAGTGGACGCACCCCGATGCGAACCCCGGAGCCTGGCGAGATGAAACGTTTACACCTGGCAGCGATTTTGGTTGGAGTGAGCTTCGCGCAATCCGTGATTGCCGAGGACCACTCGCTCCACGAATTTCAAGTTATCCCGCTCACCGATGTTTACTACTCCGAAGGGGCCGGCGCAGGCGACATCGACGGCGATGGCGTCGTCGACGCTGTCTATGGACCCTATTGGTTCAAGGGGCCCGAGTTTCGCGAGCGTCACAAAATCTTCAAGCCGGTCGCGCAACCGCGCGAAGCGTATGCAAACCACTTCTTCGCCTGGGTATACGATTTCAACGGTGATGGTCGAAACGACATTCTGACGGCCGGTTTTCCCGGTACGCCGGCTTATGTCTATGAGAATCCCGGGCCTGGCAAACTCGACGAGTTCTGGAAGCGCCACGAGGTGCTCGACTCGGTGTGCAACGAATCGCCGCAGCTATTGAATGTTGTGGGGGACGATCGGCCCGAGTTCTTGTGCACTCATGACGGTTGTTTTGGGTACGCGTCGATCGACTGGTCGCAGCCGCTCGGCAAGTGGACCTTTCACAACATCTCCGAGCGTAGTGCCCCGCGACCGTTCGGGCACGGTCTCGGAGCCGGCGACATCAACGGCGACGGCCGCATCGACATCATCACCAAGGATGGCTGGTTCGAGCAGCCCGAGTCGCAGGGCGAAGCCAAGTGGCCGCTCCATGAGGTTGCGTTCGCAGGTCCTGGCGGTGCCGAGATGTACGCCTACGACGTCGACGGGGACGGCGATAACGACGTGATCACGAGTCTCGCGGCCCACAAGTTCGGGCTCTCCTGGCACGAGCAAGTTCGCGACGGCGACAAAATCAGCTTTCGCGAGCACCTGATCATGGGCAGCAAGCCGGGCCAGAATCGCTACGGGCTCGTATTCAGCGAGCCGCATTCCGTGAACCTGGTCGACATCGATGGAGACGGTTTGCGCGACATCGTGACTGGCAAGACTTACTGGTCGCATCACACCAAGAGTCCCATGTGGGATTCGGGCGCCGTGGTGTACTGGTTCAAGCTGGTCCGTGGCGAGAAGGGAGTGGACTGGGTGCCGCAACTCGTTGCGGCCGAGACCGGGATTGGTCGGCAGGTGACCGTAACTGACGTGAACGGTGACAAGTTGCCAGACATCGTCGTGGGCGGCATGAAGGGAGGCCACGTTCTACTGCACCAGAAACGCGAAGTAACAGCAGAAGAATGGCAGCGGGCACAGCCGAAGCCACAGAATTAACTACTCCACGCGCGGCAGTACGTACGGTCCTTTCGGAATGACTGCGATCGTCGCTTCGGGGCCGTATTCTGCCAGTGATTCGGCCACGGCCCGCTCGACGCTCGGGGAACTCTCCACGAAGAGCCCGTTGAGCGTCTCGGCAGATAACCCGTCGCTGACCACCTTCACTTTGGCTTTGCGACGCACTTTGGCGAGTTCTTCGAGTTGCCACTGATCGAGCACAAAATAGTCCTTGCCGAGGATACGCTCGACAAATGATTCCAAACTCGCGTGCTCGATGAACAGGTTCTGAAACTCCGGGCTGCCGATGCCCTCGGTCAGACTGGCGGCGACGACGATCGTGCCGCCCTGC